>PVMK01135783.1_pt1 | contig 47944 bp, 43 predicted proteins | sample 1853481 | NCBI WGS metagenome assembly PVMK01 (sample SAMN08533507, study PRJNA380276) | Marine sediment metagenome, whole genome shotgun sequencing project.
TATTAATTACCTGTAAACTTATGAGTATGTTCACCCTCGCCGGAGGCGATTGGGGTTTGGTCGCGCTCTTCCGGAGGGCGACCAAAAAAGAAAATCCAACTGATCCTGTAAATCCTGTCTAAAATAAAACCAAAATGATCCTATAAATTCTGTCTTAAAAGAATTCCTAATTTGCTTGCAGCGGAATAATAATTGATTGGATAATTGAATCAAAGGTTTCTCCCCCCTGTGGGAATGGTGTCCTCAGTCTGATTCTGCAAAGCCTGTGCCAAAGTTCCCTATTGTCAATCCGGATTAACAGGCACATGCAGCACCCGGCTTAAAATAATGATATCTTTATAAATAGTTAATGTTTTCATTTACTGTAAAACCGATTCCACCCGATTGTTACCTGGAATGCCACCTGTTTTATGGGCAGCAAATGAGAAGCGCATTTCACTCGAATGTGAAATGAATTACCTAGCTCCCCGTCAACCCTATCAAACACCAATATTTATAAATATCAGCTGCTTTCGATTCATCGGGTAAAGTAATTCTACCCGAAGCAAAAAGAAATGATCAAGAAAAAAATACAAATATTTACAGCAGCTTACAGAAGTTTACAGCATTTTACGTATCTTGACGCTATTTGACAGTTAGTTTGTCTCTCACAGGGTTCACAGAGTATCCAGAGAGTTTTTAGTTTAAAGAATTTAAATTATTCTTTGTGATCTCTGAGGGCTCTGTGCGAGATAGTATTTCTTTTCCAGCCCTTGTAAGGGTGATAACCAACCGTTAGCTGGAAAGATCTTAACAATGAATAAATTGCATAAATTTTCGATATGGGTGTGGGGTATACAGTGGGGAAACTCAAAACTTAAATAAAAAAAGGGTTAGGTAATTAACCTAACCCCTTGAAATTATTTGGCGTCCCCAAGGGGATTTGAACCCCTGTTGCCGGCGTGAAAGGCCAGAATTAAATTTGCGCGTCCTGAGTGGAACTTGTGCCTAAGATTGAGTCTATTTTTTCTGATTAACGGTGATCTTGAGTGATATAATGTGACATCCTAACCGGAAAGGGTGATGCGAAAAAGCTAATTATTTCGTAATTATAGTTAACATTTTATCACCATAAATCATCGGTTGTCATTACCGTGAGAACGGGTTCGACTCCCGCCACCTCCAGCACAAATACAATACGTGGATAGGCGAACAAATCGAGCAGCTAATAAACCTACCAACAAATCCTTAGATTAATTTAAAAACTATCAGAGGGCAAATGCAACATTCTTTTTGTTTGTTGGGAATAGTGTTGGGAACTACTAATTTTAGAAATGAATAAAGGGTTTAGAATTTCTTCTAAACCCCTTATTTTAAAATGGCGGGAGCGACGAGACTCGAACTCGCGACCTCCGGCGTGACAGGCCGGCGTTCTAAACCAAACTGAACTACGCCCCCGTATTTTTTATGTGTTGCCCCTCACTTTCCAGAGAGACTCGAGCGAGCGACCTTCCCGCATCAAATGCGGGACGTTCTAAACCAAACTGAACTACGCCCCCGTATTTTTTATATTAACCGCAGCAGCTACCGCTCATAGGTCGAATGGTAGGCGGAACAGGGCTTGAACCTGTGACCCCCGGCTTGTAAGGCCGGTGCTCTCCCAACTGAGCTACCCGCCCACGTTTATCCCAAAAAAATACAAAGAGCCGATATTTGCAAAGCAGGACTTGAAGGCGCCATTGGCGCTCAAGACTGTGACCCTCCCGCCTGGATGGCGGGATGCTCTCCCAACTGAGCTACCCGCCCACGTTTTGGGGTGTTTTCAAACCGGGAGCTTTGCACCCGGTTACACCCGCACCGATTAAGGCACTGTCGTGCCTTTGTTTTTTTCCGCCTATGGCGGCAAAATCCAAGCCACCCGCTCTGCGGGTGGTCGGTGACTCAGCCCGTTTGGTTATCCAAAATCACATTTTTTAAACAATTTCAACCGATGATGTCAAGCTTAAAATGGGCTGAAGTTTTTTTCCGCACCTAATTAAATTAAAGATGACGGTTTTTCGGCACCTTCAGGATTAATCTCAAGCGGAATATCGACGTTCTTGAAAATGGAGTCGCCGTCATCAAGGATGAGCGCATGCGACAGCACTTCATCCATATGCTCCACCAGGGTAATTTCAACTTGCTTGGAAATGCTCTTGGGCACGTCTTTTAAATCTTTTTCATTTTCCTTGGGAATCAGAACTTTTTTGATTCCACCCCTATGAGCGGCTATGATTTTTTCCTTCAAACCACCGATTGGAAGCACGCGCCCCCGCAAGGTGATTTCGCCGGTCATGGCAATATCACGGTGTACCGGACATTGGGCCAGGGCCGATACGAGTGACGCGCACATGGATATTCCGGCGGAGGGGCCGTCTTTGGGGATGGCGCCCTCGGGAATGTGGATATGAATGTCGCTTTTTCGGTAGAACTTTTCATCGATCATTAAATTTTGAGCCCGCGAGCGCACATAGCTCACTGCGGCCTGGGCAGACTCCTGCATGACATCACCCAGCTTTCCGGTAACCGTGAGTTTTCCCTTTCCGGGCATGATCAAAGTTTCAATGAAAAGCAATTCACCGCCCACCGGGGTCCATGCAAGCCCGGTGACCATCCCGATTTGATCCTTTTCCTCAACCTGCTCCTGGCGAAACCGGTAAGGTCCAAGATATTTGGCAATGGATTTTTCGTTAACCTTGAATTCGGTTTTATCCTTATTTTTTACCGCCTGTTTGGCCAATTTACGGCATATGGAAGCAATCTCACGTTCAAGGTTTCTGACCCCGGCTTCGCGAGTATAGCGTCGAATAACGGCCAGGATAGCATTTTTGGAAAAGATTACATTTTTGCTCTCCAGACCATTAAATTTAATTTGCTTGGGAACCAAAAAACCCCTGGCAATATGATATTTTTCATATTCTGTATAGCCGGCAAGACGGATGGTTTCCATACGGTCCTGCAACGGCAGTGGAATATCCGGCAATGTGTTGGCGGTAGTAATAAAAAGGACATCCGAAAGATCGTAATCCATATCCAGATAATGATCATTGAAGCTGAAGTTTTGCTCCGGATCCAAAACTTCCAGAAGTGCCGCTGACGGATCGCCTCTGAAATCCATACTCATTTTATCGACTTCATCCAGGCAAAATACCGGATTGTTTACACCGGCCTTTTTCAGCGACTGCAGAATTTTACCCGGCAAGGCTCCAATATAGGTTCGGCGGTGCCCTCGGATTTCGGCCTCATCCCGTACACCCCCCAGGGAGAGACGCACGTATTTTCGACCTGTGGCCCTGGAAATCGATTTGGCCAGGGAGGTTTTGCCGACGCCCGGCGGCCCCACAAAGCACAGAATGGGGCCCCGGATTTTCTGAACCAGTGCTTGAACCGCCAGGTACTCCAGAATCCGCTCTTTGGGTTTTTCAAGTCCGTAATGATCCTCCTCGAGGATTCTCTCCGCCTCGTCGAGGTCATCGGTGACATCGCTTTTTTCATCCCAGGGCAGGCTGATGATCCAATCTATGTAGTTTCGCACCACCGTAGCTTCCGCCGACATGGGCGTCATCATCTTCAATTTTTTAAGCTCGGCCTCTACTTTTTCGGTGGCCTCCTTGGACATCTTTTTCTGTTTGATTTTTTCTTCAAGTTCTCTGATCTCATCAGCCGGATCGTCATCAGTACCCATTTCCTTTTTAATGGCGCGCATTTGCTCGTTCAGGTAATAATTTTTCTGAGTCTGCTCCATCTGTTCTTTGACGCGATTTTTGATGCGCTGATCCATTCGGAAGACTTCAATTTCCATTTTAATCAGGCTCAAAAGAAGCGAGAGCCGTTCGGCAGGATTAAGCGATTCGAGCAGTTTTTGTTTGTCCTCGATTTTAAAAGAAAAGTGCGAAGCCACCGTGTCGGCTAACTGCGAGGCATCGACAATTGAGGAGGCGTTGCTAATCAGTTCCTTGGAAATATTTTTGTTGATGCTGGCATAGTCCTCGAATTCTTTGATAACCGATCGGATAAGCGCCGTGGCTTCTGCTTCGGGCACTACGGTTTCTACAACCTTTTCGACTTCGACCTTGAAAAAATCCTTGGCTTGGGAAAACTTCTTGATTCGAGCTCTGGCTTTGCCTTCCACCAGGGCTTTAACCGTCCCATCCGGAAGCCGAAGGAGCTGAAGCACTTTTCCGATCGTCCCGAGGCTATTGATGTCCGTTTCACCCGGGTTATCGACGTTAGCTCTTTTCTGGGTTGACAGAAAAACAAGTTTATCTTTGTTCATGGCGTCGGCCAGTGCATTCACCGATTTAGTTCGCCCAACAAAAAGCGGGGCCACCATGTAAGGAAAAACGACAAGATCTCTTAATGGTAAAAGTGGTAACAACATATTTGAATCCTCAGTTCCTTCTTAGTTAAAAATTTTTGGTAAAGATCCATTCAGAATCAAAATCAAGCCTGCTTCTTGGACTGCTCATACAGCAAAATGGGATCCTCCCTTTTTAGCACGACGTCCTCTCCGATGACGCACTCTTTCACATTATCTATTGAAGGAAGGTCATACATGATTTCCAGCATGCAGGATTCCATAATTGCGCGCAGCCCACGAGCGCCGGATTTTCGTTTCATGGCTTCTCTGGCAATTGCCGCCAGCGCACTGTCGGTGAGTCTGAGATTGACCCCCTCCATTTCAAAGAGCACCTGAAATTGTTTGAGCAAGGCATTCTTTGGTTCCTTCACGATCCGAATCAGCGCGTCTTCATTCAGTTCATCAAGCGTGGCAACCACCGGCAGGCGGCCTAAGAATTCGGGGATCAATCCGAATTTTATTAGATCTTCGGGCTTAACTTCCATCAAGAATTCACCGATACTTTTTTCTGTTTCCTGAAGAATGTTGGCCCCGAATCCCATCTGCTTGGCTCCTAAACGGCGCTGAACAATCTTTTCCAGGCCGTTGAAAGTCCCCCCGCATATGAACAGGATATTGGAGGTGTCTACCTTGACAAAATCTTGCTGCGGATGTTTCCTGCCGCCTTTGGGCGGTACACTGGCTGTGGTTCCTTCAATTATTTTTAACAGTGCTTGCTGAACGCCCTCCCCGGAAACGTCACGGGTGATCGAAGGATTATCCGATTTGCTGGCGATTTTATCAATTTCATCAATATAGACGATACCGCGCTTGGCTTTGTCTACATCGTAATCGGCGTTCTGCAGCAGGGAAAGTATGATGTTTTCAACGTCTTCCCCGACATAACCGGCCTCAGTCAGACTGGTTGCATCCGCTATGGTGAAGGGCACGTTTAAAAATCTGGCAAGAGTTTGCGCCAGCAGCGTCTTTCCGCAGCCGGTTGGACCGATCAACATAATGTTGCTTTTCTGGATTTCAACCTCTCCGGTGTTCAATGTAGAATCAAGGCGCTTGTAATGATTGTAGACCGCAACAGAAAGTACTTTTTTGGCCAATTCCTGTTCGATCACATAGCCGTCAAGCTTTCCCTTAATTTCTTTCGGCACCAGAATGCGATCCGTATCCTCAGAATCCTTTTCGCTTTCTTCCTCAATGATTTCACTGCACAGCTGGATGCATTCATCACAAATGTATACTGCCGGGCCGGCAATCAGCTTTCGGACTTCAGATTGATTTTTCCCGCAAAACGAACAAAACAGATTGTCACTTTCATCTTTTTTCTTTGGCATGTTAGCTCTCCAACTCTTCTAAGTGGTCAAGATCGTCACGGTTGGCGATGACATGGTCAATGATACCGTATTTTTTGGCTTCCGCACCCGACATGAAGAAGTCTCGATCGGTATCTTTCTGTATGCTTTCGAATTCTCTACCGGTATGCTCCACCAGGATCTGGTTCAATCGATCCTTCATGCGCAAAATTTCCTTGGCCTGGATTTCAATATCCGACGCCTGGCCCTGAAATCCCCCCATGGGTTGGTGGATTAAAATCCTTGAATTCGGCAGCGAATAGCGTTTACCCTTGCTTCCGGCTGCCAGCAAGACCGCGCCCATACTGGCGGCCTGACCGATGCATACCGTGGTAATATCCGGTTTAATATACTGCATGGTATCATACACCGCCAAACCGGCGGTTACCAGACCTCCGGGGGAATTAATATAAAAATTGATATCTTTGTCCGGCTCTTCGGATTCTAAAAAAAGCAGCTGTGCAATAATGAGATTGGCAATCTCATCATTCATTGCCGTGCCGAGAAAGATGATGCGGTCTTTTAAAAGCCGCGAATAAATATCGTAGGCTCGCTCGCCCCGGGCGGTTTGCTCAATCACCATCGGTATCAGTGGCACCAGTTGTCTCCTTCACTAATTAAACGTCTCGGAATTTCTACAATTTATTGGATTTGGCTTTTTTCGGCTCTTCCGGCTTTACGTCTTTAATTGTACTACTATCAATGATAAGTTTGATCGCCTTTTTTTCAAGTAAGGTATGTTTAAAAAACTCCAGATTATCCGGATTCTGATCATAGTATTTCTTAATTTCTTCCAGCGGCTTGTTAAAATTTTCCGACATCTCTTGCAGTCCGCCTTCCAGCTCGTCATCGGGGAGGGTGAGGCTTTCCTGATCGATGATTTTACCTAAAATGAGATGGCGCTTGACCTGCTTGAGCGCAGTGTCACGGTATTTTTCGGCTATCGATTCTCTGGATAACCCCATCTCTTCCAGAGAGGTATTACGGTAAGAAAACGAACGCTCAGCCTCTGTGACAATGCCGTCAAGCTCCATTTCGACCATGGTATCCGGCACTTCAAAATCCGTTTTGGCGATTAATTCAGAAAAGATCTGCTCGTTAAGTTCCTGCTCGACGCGTTTGCTATAGCCCTGTTTCAGATTATCCACGATTACATTTTTCAGCTCATCCAGGGATTCATAAGGACCCGCTTTTTTTGCGAGCGCGTCGTTAATTTTCGCTAATATTTCTTCCCTGATCTCGTTTAGCGTGGCCTTAAATGAAATTTCAAGATTGGCCAGGTTCTCGTTGGAGAAATCCTCTGGAAATTTTACCTTAAATTCCTTGGTATCCCCCGTTTTCATGCCGCTGATCTGGCTGTCAAAATCTTCAGATATAACGGCCTTGCCGATTTGCAGACCAAAATTTTCGGTTTTAGCGAATTCCGGCACGGGTTCTCCATCTTTGGAGCCTTCAAGATCGATCAGGACAAAATCCCCATCCTGCGCCGGCCGATCATCAGAAATTTTTTGCTGCTGGGCCATACTTTTCTGAAGCGTTTTCAGCTGAACGCCCACCTCGCCGTCGCTTGCCTCATAGAGGGTCCGCTCCAGGCTGAGCCCTTTAAAATCGATGTCCTCAATCTCCGGTGTAATCTCAACGGTGGCATCGTATTTATAGGAACTGTCTGCAGCCAGCTCGGGTGGTTCCAGTTGTGGATTTCCGATAACCTTAAGCTCGGTTTGCTTGACGGCATCGATGAACGAGCTCTGAATGAGCCTTGAAGATACATCGGCATGCACATCCTTTTTAAACATTCTTTCCAAGACAGACCGCGGGACTTTTCCCGGCCGAAAACCCTTAATTTTAGCGCTTTTCTTTAGTTGATTATACGCTTTTTCCAGCTCCCTAGCAACCTCATCCTGTGGAATTTTAATATGAAGCGTTTTTTTAACGCTGCTGACATCTTCAACTGTAAATTGCATTACGTGACCTGTCCTATATAGCGGTATAAAATTTAAGCGCCTGAGATCAGCTGGCTTCAAGGCACTTTGCAAAATTTCAAAATGGTGCGAGAGGGGAGACTTGAACTCCCACTCTGTTTCCAGAGCTGGATCCTAAGTCCAGTGCGTATGCCAATTCCGCCACTCTCGCTTATTTTAAAAAGGAAATCAAGGCAAGTGATTTGGGCGAACGGACCCCGGAGGATAAAGTTTTCATTCCAGAATCATTGGTAATCTAACGGCTTGACTTTAAGCCCAAATCCGCTAAATTCCAGTATAAAAGACAAAACAATTAATGTCAATCCAATCGGCTGTCAAGTAAAATTATGTCATCACCCACCTGATAGGATTGAAAAAACAGAAAGGATTTAATATAAAAAAACGATGTTTCTTTTAAACACACAAATCCCGAATTTAAAAATTAGCCGCCCGCAAAGAAATATCATGTGCGGAAGCAACAGATATGCTCGCGGTTGCTATTTAACCGCTGTCATGCTCTTTAGTTTGCTTATTTTCAGCCTGAGTCTCAACGCCGATGCAAAACAGGCGCTTTTTGAAGCGAACTTGCCGGTGGTGGTTATCGATCCGGGGCACGGAGGAAACGACACAGGTGCGCAAGGCCCGGATGGCACTCAAGAAAAAACGGTCACCCTGAACCTGGCACGCATGATCGAAGACCAATTAAAAGCCAGCTGTCGGGTGGTCTTGACGCGCAGCGATGATTACCGGCTGGACATTTCAGGACGAACGGCGGTGGCCAACCAGTCCAAGGCCGATATTTTTATCAGCCTGCACACCGGCGGCAGCTTTAGCCGGAGTATCAGTGGGTCGATTGTATATTATTACCGGAAATTTATTGAGTCTGCTTTGACAGCGGAGCCCAAAGCGCCGAAATCGCTGACGGACAGCAGTCAGCCCGTAAGCTGGGATCAGATCCAGACGAAATACCGGATAACCAGTGAAAGACTTGCAAAATTGATCCAAAACCGGCTTAATAGTGTCCGCCAACCGCCGAATACGAAAGTTCAGGGAGCCCCTCTACTGGTTTTGGAAGGTGCTGATATGCCGGCTGTTGCGATCGAAATCGGGAATCTGTCGAACCCCAACGAGGAAAAAACGCTGCGTGATCCGACGTTTTTGGCTGGCTTTGCCCGGGCGATTGCCAGAGGAGTCGACGCGTTTTTTGCGCAAAAATCACCCTAGCCATTTAGCCCTTTCGGATTGACTATTGAATAATAAAACGAAAAACTTGAAAATAAAATGATAGAATTCCTCCAATTTTCACTCGTCAATATTCAATATTCAATTTTATTGGTTCCGACTTGAACAGATTAGGTTTTCTTATTATAGTATAAGATTTGATGCTTGCAGGAATGAATATGGCGTGTTAAAGAGTCTCCCGCAGATCGGGGCGTGGCGCAGCCTGGTAGCGCGCCTGCTTTGGGAGCAGGAAGTCCCCAGTTCGAATCTGGGCGCCCCGACCAATGATTTCAAGCACTTAAAACGGGTTCGAGTTGAACCCGTTTTGTTTTATCCGTTTAGTAGACGCTGGGATAGACGCTACTCCTTAATTTCACCAACCTTCTCCGCTAAAAATCCGCCCGAAAACCGAACTGGTTCTTGGGTCTTGTTTCGATCTGCCATGCTTATAGGTGGTTGAAATTCCGTCATGATAGCCCAAGTTTTGGTTCGGTAAAATTTCAGCCGATTTACACCTAATCTACAAAATCCCGAAATTTCATATTGCGTCAGCACATTCATCAAATTTTTGGTCTCTCTAAATTTCACCATCAAGCACAACATCCACAATTGGGGCACTTGCAAAATAGTGATGAAGTATTCTCATTACATCGCTGATCATATATTTGTGTGGCTCAGTGGTTATTGATGCTTGACAGTTCAAATACTGGAATTAAACTTCTATTGAAGGTTAGTTTTTCCAATGTTGAACTATTCATTTTCTTCCCAAATACAATAAATTTTAATAGGGGATTTGTCATGAAAAAAATTAATTATTTAGTGGCCGTGTTGATTTGGGCACTAATCGCTCCATTCACTGCTGTTTCCGGCGGACTTCCGGATCCGGGTGTCAAGTTCGTTAAGGGGCATATTGCAATTGTCATTACCGATCCACAAGTTGATTTCCTTAGCCCAAAAGGAGTTACATGGCATTTAGTTGGCAAGAACGTTACTGAAAATAACACCGTCGAAAATATAGAGCGTTTAATGAAAATTGCGGGTGAAATGGACATTCCTCTATTTATTTCTCCGCATTACTACTTTCCGACTGACCTTGATTGGGATCATGGTGGCGCACTTGAAGCGGCTATGCACAACCTGCATATGTTTGAGCGAGAAGGCCAACTAAGTCTTGAGGGTTTTGACGGCTCTGGATCAGATTGGATGCCCCAATACAAGAAGTACATCAATAATGGTAAGACTTATGTTTCAAGTCCTCATAAGCTTTATGGGCCAGATTCAAATGACACGGTATTGCAGCTACGCAAAAGAGGCATTGCTCAGATAATTCTTGCAGGAATGTCAGCAAACCTATGCACAGAATCACACATGAGAGAATTCATGGAGCAAGGCTTTGAAGTGCTGGTTGTTACTGATGCTGTCGCAGCGGCTCAATTACCCGGCTTGGACGGATAAGCATCAGCAATGGTAAATGTTAGAATGATTGCAAATTCAGTTAAAACAACCGATGAGACCCTCAAGCAGATTAAAGAGGAATTATAGCCCGGGGATGAAAAGCGCATTATGACTGGTGATAAGCCTGCTACTTAACTTATCAATTGCCACGAATTAATGCGCTTTTGTTTTAAGCTCTATGTATGGTGTTGCTGGCCGATTCAAATATCTTATGGCTCTGGTTTTTTCTACGATTTGGAGGTGGAAAAACTAAAAGTACCGATACCTAAGATAAAAACCAACTATCTTAGGCCTTCACTTTTTACAGATTTCTCCAACAATATACAAACTTTTGGGAGCTGTTGAAAAGTTGTGACATCATACTGTCAATTCATTTTCATCCTTCTTCCGATTGGGTCAAACCAAGCTTAGGTCAGGCCACCTCAGCAAGTTAAGGGTTAGCGTATTACCCAAAGGTCCGCTCCATGCCCTCCCCTCGCCTAATCCGTTTTATTTTTCATCAAAAATAGACGCTGGGATAGACGCTTCCCCTTAATTTCACCATACCTTTCCTCCCAAAAGTCTGCCCGATAATTGGTCTGGTCCTTGGTTCCCGTTTCGATCTACGCTTTGTATATCTGGGTGGTTTTCTGTTAATAAGCTTGAAATTGGATATATGGAATGGTATCGACGTTTGTATAGTGGTAGGCAGATATCTCAAGTTATGCCTGCTCTGTTATATCACAATGTATCAGTACTTTCGTGATGTTTGATTTTCTGGCATGCTAACGCAAATATATTAGTTTTCAAAACTCCATTTTTTAGTCGAATTTTTATCGCTGTTATTCATACCTATTAAATTATATAATAGTTCCTTCCTCCTTACTGGTTTTAAATCCTCCGTTTAGAGGAGAACGAATCATGAAAAAATCAAAACTTTTCCATCTTAAAAACGAAATGCTCGTTGCTAACGGTATTGCCAACTTCATCGGTGTTTTTTTGGCAACCGCTTTGATACATAGAGCTGAGCCATATCCCAAAGAGTTTTTTGACAATCCTATCATCTATTGGACTGATGCGCTTTTTAGTCCATTTGCATTTTCTTTTGTTTTTGTGATGACGTTGCTCTATGAAAAACCTATCCGTCATTACCTAAATGCCCTATTCAGGCGCACATCCATACCTCAGAATCTTAAATTAAAAGCTCGCCAGCGGCTGCTAAACGAGCCATTTACTTTAATCGCACTGGATTTTAGTATGTGGGTCCTGTCGGCAATTGTTTGGTCTACTATTCATTGGGTCAATGATTCTGGAACACAACTGGTTCAACGCAGTTTGTATAATAGCCTGAGTATCGGCCTGATCACCGTCACCGTCGCTTTTTTTTTCCTCGAGCACTTGTTGCAAAAGCGGCTGGCGCCGTATTTTTTTCCAGACGGCGGTCTTTCTGCCATTCCGAAAACGCTGCGGATTAGAATCCGAACCCGCTTGGTAGCCCTACTCTTTGCATGTAACCTGATTCCTCTGATCAGCATAATTCTAATTCTATACAGAATCCTGGGAAGTCAACACGAACCTGCCCTGGCACTTGCAAAGTTACAATCGACGATCAATATCAGTGCATTGATTTTTATCGGGGTGGGGATTTGTCTGACTATCTTGGTGAGTCGCAACCTGAGCATCCCTTTCCGGGACATTATTTACACTCTTCGTAGAATAAGAAACGGTCACTTTGACAAACGCGTGCAGGTTTTTTCCAATGATGAAATTGGGTATACAGGTGATGCAATCAATGAAATGACCAAAGGCCTGATTGAACGGGAAAGAATGCAGCAGTCTCTTAATTTGGCCAAGGAAGTTCAACAGAATCTTCTTCCAAAAAATAATCTGAAAGTTAATGGATTCGACATAGCTGGAAAAAGCGTCTACTGTGATGAAACCGGTGGTGATTATTATGATTTTATAATTATTGATGACGCTGCTGAACAAAAAATTGGTGTGGCTATCGGGGATGTTTCCGGACATGGTATTCCTTCTGCTCTACTTATGGCTACTGTCCGATCATCTTTACGCCAGCGTGCCTCTTTACCGGGTAGCATTGCCAAAATCATTACTGATGTGAACCGTCAGCTGGTTAAAGATGTTGAAGATTCTGGGCAATTTATGACAATGTTTTTTTTGGCTCTTGACACTGCAACGAGACAACTCGAATGGGTGCGGGCCGGACATGATCCTGCCATTTTTTATGATCCCCGGTCGGACTCATTCAATGAGCTTGGTGGATCGGGAATAGCACTTGGTGTGGATGCCGAATGGATCTATGAGGATAATAAGAAAACTGATTTTCCAAATGGTCAAATCATTTTTCTCAGTACAGACGGAATCTGGGAGGCACGAAACAAAAAGGGAGAAATGTTAGGCAAAGAGCCAATCCTAAATGCAATTCGACAAAACTCATCTTCAGACGCAGGGCAAATTATTGATGCAATTTTTGACATCTTGGATAAATTTATAGGTGAGGTGAAAATAGAGGATGACATAACATCTGTGGTCATAAAAATGCAAAATTGACGATGCAAGTTAGAATAGTTGGATAGACGCTACTCCCTCAGATCCTCCCAGCTGATCTCCCAAAAATCTGACTGATAGTCGGCCTGCTTCTTAGTTTTCGTTTCGATCTGACCCGAGTATATCTGGGTGGTTTTCTGTTAATGAACTTGAAATTGGATATATGGAATGGTATCGACGTTTGTATAGTGGTAGACAGATATCTCAAGTTATGCCTGACCTGTTATATTCTCAAAATCGGTGGTCTGCGAAAGTTAATGTTATAGATTCAAGAGTATACTTGTTAAATTTTGGAAAATAAAATGATCATGAGAGAGTGGAAACTCACCCAACAATTCAATTTTGAAGGTCGGGAAGTCAGGTATGGAATCGAAGGCAGTGGTCCAGCATTAATACTGGTTCACGGAACACCATGGTCATCATTTAATTTACGCCACTTGATTTCTGGCTTGTCAAACAGTTTTACTGTCTACTATTTCGACTTATTGGGTTATGGTCAGTCAGATAAATCAGATGCTGACGTTTCGTTAGGTATACAAAATAGATTGCTTGATGCGCTACTCGATTACTGGCAACTAAATAAACCTTTCGTTGTTGGTCATGATTTTGGTGGAACTACGGTTCTCAGAAATCATATTCTAAATGAAAGAGTTTATGAGAAGATAATTGTAATTGATCCTGTTGCACTATCTCCCTGGGGTTCTCCATTCTTTAAGCATGTCAAAAAACACGAGGCCGCCTTTGCGGGTGTACCTGATTATATTCATGAAGCCATTGTAAACGCCTATGTCCAAACAGCAGCATATAAGCCTATTAGTAATGAAACTTTGCATGAGATTATTCTGCCATGGACAGGAGCCGAGGGGAAAGCGGCATTTTATAGGCAAATTGCTCAGGCTGATTCAAAGTATACCGACGAAATACAAGCGAAATACAGTGCAATCCACCAACCTGTATTGATTCTATGGGGTGAGGAGGATAAATGGATACCGGTCGAGCAAGCGCATTCCCTTCATAAGAAAATTCCTAATTCTAAATTGGTTACGGTGCCCCAAGCGGGGCATCTTGTAATCGAAGAGCGTCCGGAGATATTGGTACGTGAAATCAAGGATTTTTTGGACCAACCAAATGAAATTTAACAGGACGCTGCAGTGGACACAGATAAGCTCTCCGCTGAGCTTTTCTATTCGGAGCAAAAGGAAAACAGATAATGAATGAGACAACAATGACAGTTGATGTCGAGGAAAAAAATTACTTCAAACCGGTCACAAGATATTCGATAAGTTTGACCAGCTGTTTGTTTGTCCTATTTTTGACATTTGGAGCGATACGGGCACAAGCGGATTGGCCCCATGTTGTTCCTTCCAAAGATGGTACACCTATCTCTTATGAAATCTACGGCGCTGGAGAATCGACTCTTGTATTCGTGCATGGGTGGAGTTGTGATGCCCGCTATTGGCGCGCCCAGTTGCCACATTTCACTGAAAATCATCGCGTTGTCATGCTTGACCTTGCAGGCCACGGGCACTCAGGTACGACACGATCGCAGTATACCATGAGGGCTTTCGGAGAGGATGTAAAAGCAGTGATAGAAGCAACAGGCAGCCGCAGGGTCATTCTGATCGGACATTCCATGGGAGGGTCAGTGATTGCAGAAGCTGCCCGACTCATGCCGAACCGTGTCAAAGGGCTAATCGGTGTAGATACACTTGAAAATATAGAATACCCGATAACTCGCGAAGAGCTAAAAAAGATGATCGCTCCCTTGGAAAAAGATTTTCGAGCCGGAAGTCGGCAATTCGTTGAGGAAATGATTTCACCCCAAACCGATCCGCAGCTTCGCGAGTGGATTCTCTCAGATATGTCAGCTGCGCCACCTGCTGTCGCCTTAAGTGCAATGAACAACATGATGTCACAGTACATTACCGGGGAAGCGGCTAAAATATTTGATGAAATTCGCATTCCAGTCATAACCGTGAACGGAGATATGTGGCCCGTTAACTATGAAGCCAACCGACGTCATATGTTATCTTTTGACGCCATTGTTCTAAAAGGAGCGGATCATTTTTTAATGCTGAATCGACCAGAACAATTCAACCGCGCATTGGAGACAGCGATCTCTAAACTTCTAAGAAATACGGTTAAGTAAGAGCTACGGTTCGCTCACCGAATTAGGGTTAGTGCGGTGCCAAAGGTCCTTTCCCTGCCCTCCCCTTACCCAACCCGTTTTATTTTTCCTGATTGATAGACGCTACTCCCTCAGATCCGATCAGCTGATCCTTCCAAAGTCCGCCATATAGTCTGTCGCTCCTTGGTTCTCGTTTCGATCTGACCCGCGTATATCTGGGTGGTTTTCTGTTAATAAACTTGAAATTGGATATATTGAATGGTATCGGCATTTGTATAGTCGCAGGCAGATATCTCAAGTTATGCCTGATCTTTTATATTCTCAATTAATCTGTAATTCGAGATTTTCTGTCAAAAACGAGATTTCCACCTAATTACTAATGTTGGGCGGTCTGGCACGACAACACTATAGATTTACACTCTATCCGAGTCAGGAGATGAAAAATGAATACAGAAGACTTGGGAAATTCAAAGATTCTGAATTTGCTTTTCAAACCAGCTGGAGTGATGATGGAGAGCAGGCTTCGACAGTGGCTCTTGAACCCCGTGAAAACCCTGCGAGGTGCTGATATTCAACCTGGGCAGACCGTTTTAGAGGTGGGATGTGGTACTGGATTTTTCACTATACCGGCAGCACAGCTGATTGGTGATCAAGGTTGCTTGGTGGCAATGGACGTGTCATCGGGATTTATCGAACGCGTATCAAAAAAAGTACAGGCTGCTGATTTAAAAAACGTCCGTGTGGTAAAACGTGATGCTCTGGATACGGGATTGGATACCGCAAGCATAGACAAGGTCCTGTTGTTTGGTGTGATTCCTTTCCCTTTGTTACCCTTGAACCGGCTTTTACCCGAAATGCACCGCGTCCTGAAGCCGGAAGGGACCTTGGCTGTGTGGTTGTTTCCGATTTCCGGTTGGGTTCCAAAGTCGATTGTTCGATCCGGGTTATTCACATATATCAGCAAACGAAACGGCGTTTACAATTACAGGCGATGTTAAATGAGTTGCAATAAATAGCCCCTTCAAGGATACAGATATCCAACTAATCGAAGGTTTCCAAAGCCCAAAAATTGTTGTGATATCGTCAAAAAAATAGATTATATCACAGGTTGTGGCGTTTCTTTGATTATCTCAATATATCGGCAGCTGATTGATTATTGGTTTTCTGGGTTCGATCCTCCTATACTGGGCGCGCCCTTTAATCATAATCGTATTTTGGTTAATAAGCCCTCCTACAATTATCCTTGACCTCCTAACCACCTATGGTTATTTATAATATTTAGCAACCGCCTGAATAGCTCCTTCCACTTTCGTTTTATCGCCTGAAAATATGGGGATAATACAATGACAAAAGAAGGTTGGAAACGCAAACTCACTGCTCTTCTTAGTGCCGATGTTGAAGGCTACAGTCGTCTCATGGGAGATGATGAAGAAGCGACGATTCTCACTCTCACATCGTACCGGAAGGTGATGACCGCTCTTATTCAGCAGCACGGGGGCCGCGTGGTGGACTCGCCTGGCGATAACCTGCTCGCTGAGTTTGCAAGTGCCGTCGATGCAGTGCAGGGGGCAGTTGCCATTCAACGAGAATTGAAGACGAGAAACGCGGAGCTGCCACCCCAATCGCCAGATGGAATATCGCATTGGCATCAATGTGGGGGATGTGGTGGTCGAGGGGGAGCGCATCTACGGTGATGGCGTCAATATCGCGGCCCGCCTGGAAAGTCTGGCAGATGGCGGGGGTATCTGCATCTCGGGGACGACCTATGACCAGGTCAAAAATAAGCTGTCCTTAGGTTATGAGTATCAGGGCGAACAGACCGTCAAGAATATCACAGACCCGGTAAGGGTGTATAAGATCGGGCGAAAATCTGAAACAGCGATTTCCTCAATGAGTGAAGAACAAGCGGCAATGCATCCTGTGCCGGAAAAACCTTCGCTTGCTGTCCTGCCCTTCATCAACATGAGTCGTGACCCAGAACAGGAGTATTTTAGTGACGGGATGACGGAAGACATCATCACGGCACTATCGCGCATTCGGTGGTTTTTCATCATCGCCCGCAATTCGACGTTTGCTTACAAGGGTCGCGCGGTTGATGTGCGCAAAGTGGCCAAAGAACTCGGCGTAAGGTACGTCCTGGAGGGAAGCGTCCGTAAGGCGGGATCTCGAGTGAGGGTCACAGCCCAGCTTATCGACGGCGACACAGGAAAACATGTTTGGGCAAATCGCTATGATAGGGAATTTGACGATGTTTTTTCCGTACAGGATGAGCTTACGGAGACCATCGTGGGTGCCTTGGATCCTGAGCTTGGAAAAGCAGAGCGTGAGCGGGCGAAGGCAAAGCGACCGGAGAATTTAGACGCATGGGATGTGTACCAGCGTGGTCTTTGGCATCTCTATCACTACACCAAAGAAGATATTGAGAAAGCCCAACAGCTCTTTCGTCAAGCGACCTTGCTCGACCCGAACCTGGGAGTAGCGTTTCTCCGGGTTAGCAGAGGCTTTCTACTTTTCCTTAGTCTACGGCCACTCGGACGCTCCTGAGCACGACCGAGAGGAGGCCCTCGTGGCAGCACGAACTGCCGTCGAGTTGGACGGGGAGGACGCGGTTGCCCACAGCACTTTGGGGCGAATTTACTACGTGAGACGGGAGCATGATCTGGCCATTGCCGAGCTTCAGACAGCTCTTGAGTTGAATCCAAGCCTTGCTTGGGCGCACTATGGTGTCGGTGCTGCACTGGTATTCAGCGGTAGAGCACGGGAAGCACTCCCGTTTCTACAGACAGCGATGAAGCTCAGCCCACGGGATCCCAATATGGGGTCATTCCTTGTCCGCATGGCAGATGCTTATCTGTTCATGCGCAACTACGATGAAGCCATAGCGTGGGCAAAGAAGGCACTGAGGCAACAGGGTTTCCAATGGTCGCGATATGCAGTACTTGTCTCGGCACTTGGCCACCTCGGTCGGCTGGAAGAGGCGACCGTGCCCTGCAAGAGTTGCGTACACGACGCTCCGATTTTTCAATAGAATTTGTCCAAGCTACTCACATCATCGCTGACGCCGACGATATGAGTCATTATCTTGATGGTCTGCGGAAGGCCAGCGTAACCTGAACGGGGCCCTTAGGTTGTGATACCTCCAACATATCAGTAGTTTTAACCTCCCAATAAAACCTGCGATATCCATAGCATATCTGCAATTTCCCACTTGCAGTCACCGCCTAAAACCTGATCCCGATTGACAAAGGCAGCGCCAGCAAGGGGCTCTGCTTTTTTTTATTTTCTTAGGGTGAATGGGTTTGGGAGGGCAAAGGTGGGAGGGTCTGCTTTGATTTCTATCTTGCTTTTTTACGCTTTTTTCTTGTCAGGTAACGATAAACAGGATAAAAATATTAGCGCAATCATATTTAAGCGTTATTTCCACTAATCGATAACCCAATGGAAGGTTATCATGGACTAAATTCCAAGACCCTGTTTCTCAAATTGAGAGGTAGGGTTTTGTTTTGCGATATCCTGATGAAATCTGTAATTTGGTTTGATTGCAGATAATGGCAAGATTTAACAAACCAAATTTTAGAGCCCAAAAGGAAAACCATGAATGCATATGAATACATCTTGTCAAAACAGATGCAATGGGCACTCAATAATAGCATTAAGCTCATCGGCAGCAAAGGTGTTCGAGGTCGCTTAGCGTATACTCAAAAGCTTAGTGACAATCTATTTGAACCTATTCTTCCCGAAATAGAAAAATCTTTCAAGAAGGGCGACGGTGCTGAATTAGATGGAAACCCGCCCAAAATGCATGCAGTCCACTCATCATCTGCATTAGGAGTGAACATTTTTCAGTACTGGCTAAGTAAGAATCAAATTCCTAAAATTGCTGCTGCATGTGGTTTTTGTAATAAAACCAATAAAAGTTCCCAAAATATAAAATTTGAAACCAAATTCGAAATAAGCAAAAAATTCCCTTTCAAACCAAATATTGACGTTACTATAGAAAATTTCCCACAATCGAGATTTAAAGTCTTTGCAATAGAGTGCAAATTCTCAGAGGCATATTCCTCACAGCGTCACTCTGGTATAGACCCAAAATATCTCGACTTAGAAAATATTTGGAACGACGTACCCATTTTACATAGCTTTTCAAAAAAAATAAGCCCAGAAGACAATCGTTTCAAACATCTTCACGCAGCTCAATTGGTAAAACACATCTTGGGATTGAAGAAAAAATATGGCAAAAATAAATTTCGTCTCCTTTACCTATGGTATGATTGCTTGGGCCATGAGGGATCGAAACACCGAGAGGAAACCGAAGAGTTTACAAAAAAAGCAAAGGCGGATAATATCTATTTTCATGCATTAAGCTACCAAGAATTAATCATTAAATTATCCAAAGAATACCGAGACTCCCATAGGGATTACATTAAATACATTTCCAATCGATATTTATAAATAAAATTTTTGTGATATCCATTCCATACCTGTAAAATTGCCAAAGTTGTGGTAATCTCAGAGACTGTCGAAAAACCCTAAATCTGTGATTTTGATGCTTGTAAGTTATTGATTTCATTACATGCGAAATTGCTAAAATCGCCATTTTTGGACTTTTTCGACAGTCTCTCAATATATCTGAAATTGACATGACGTTTAGATAATGAGAAAAATCGCTGGTTAGGTGTACTAATGAAGGCCAAACAACATACTGTGTCCGCTGATCAACTGGTGTATGACTATGGATTGATGGTTTCTGCCATTTGTCGACGCATGATGCAAGATGAAGAAACCGCCCGGGAAGCTGCCCAGGAGATATGGTTGGAAGTAATGGAAAGTCTGCCATCATTTCAGGGACGATCTAAATTTTCAACCTGGCTATATACCATCGCCTATCGTATGGCAATTCGTTACGCCAAAAAGGAACGGATATATTCTACGAAATTTTTACGAGATTATTTTCGAAGCGGGGAAAGGGCTTTCCCGGGTGATAGCGATATTGACAAGAAAATCTGGGTTAAGGAAATGTGCGACAAATGCCTGACAGGCATCTTGCATTGTCTTAATAACGAGGCCAGGATTGCTTACATTTTCAGAGATATTGTAAAGTTACCATATGCAGAAATCTCCCAAATTCTGCGCAAAGAATCTTCTTCGGTCCGACAATTGATCTCTCGTTCAAGAAGGAAATTAAAGCACTTTTTAGAAAACGAATGTGCGTTACATAATCCAAACGGAACATGTGCCTGCCGGATGAAAAAGTTGGTCATAGAAATGGATCTGCCGCAGGAATACAAAAAACTCAGAAAAATTGTAGCTCGGGCAAACGTATTCAAAGAAGCTGAGCAAGTTTTGCCCAGGAAAAACTACTGGGAAAAATTTCTTTAATGTTGTCACAAATTGCATTTGAGTTCCACTAATATAGATAAACGGACTTTAACATCGAAAGGGAGGAACTCAAAATGCAAAACGAAAAGGATATCCAACTCTTACAACTGACATATGCTGCTGTACTTGCGGACACCACCGCTCAATTTGCTAAAGAAAACGTTCTACAGAACGTAACACAACGCAAGAAAGCAGAACAGATGGCTACCGGAAAGATGAAAGCAGCGCAATTTGGGATAACTTCGCCTGAAGCCGTCTTTACACGATTAGCAGAAGTTTTTAATTGCGCTGCCTGGGAAATTCGGAATGCGGAAAAGAAGTTTGTTGCCGAAACCACAACGTGTAAATTGTGTGCCATTGCTAAGAAGATAAATGCGCCTGCGCCCTGTTACCTATATTGCCTTGATCCAATGGAAGGGATGGTTAAAGGGTTAAATCCCCATGCTGCTTTTGCAGTAGAAGAAACGCTGTGGGATGGGGAAAAATGCAGGGTTCTGGTTAACGATAATGCAGAGTGATATTTCAAATCAGATTTCAATATTAATGATGTCAGAAATGATTAAACAATTAGATCGAGAAAACATTTTTATAAAATGAAAATAGATCATTAATAGGTCAAATTACCGGACATTTTCGTCTTGTATTGGCTTCACCAAATAACAAATCACAAAAAAACAAGAAACTTAACAAGCGGATGGAGCTAATGTGGAAAGCCTTATTTTTTCTAAAGTTTTCTGGTCTTTTAAGAATTTTTACTTTTAGCAAAGTCTGAGTTCCCCTCCACATAGCTCGTCCTTTGCGTTATACGAAATAGTTTTCGACTTTATACTGGATTAGAATCATGACGCTAAAAACTAAATGGATTGAAATTTTGTATAATGTGGCGACAAGCAGTAGAAAAATCCGAAACTTTTTTACACCTATCGGGGCGTTCTTCTACGCCCTATTAACATTTTCTTTTGTCGTTGTAGCCTTGCAAGTGGATCGGTTATTAGGCATTTCCGATATATTCCCCCGACCGTTTTCTATCATTTTAGCTTTACCTATTTTTTTGTTTGCTTTGTTTTTAATTGGATGGTCGGTTCTAAACTTTCTTAGAGCAAAGGGTACTCCAGTTCCTTTCAATCCACCACCCCAATTGGTCACGACTGGCCCATACGCTTATACACGGAATCCAATGCTTACAGGTGTATTTTCCCTGCTCTTTGGTTTTGGTGTGTTTTTTGGATCTGTTTCCCTTCTCGTTGTATTCACACCACTTTTTATTTTTATTAATTTTTGGGAACTTAAATCGATTGAGGAGCCAGAACTCGAAAAGAGGCTGGGTGAAGAATATATTAAATATCGAGAAAGAACACCTATGTTTTTTCCGGGCTTTGGGATAATATTTAAGAAGAGAAAATAGCAATTCGTATAACCTGTCAGTTCAGCAGACAGGTAGGGCGATGCGCTTACGCTAATTGAAGGGCCTCATTGCCCTGCCTGCTGCAGACTTTCGCGATAGCCCTGAGATTTATCGAAAATTTATCGCAACTGTATTGACATTCAGTAGATTCGTATGTAACATTTACCCGTCAACAAAGCGTTAACATCCGACCTTTTCTTGTTTTTTTCATTTCCTTAAAACATGCCAATTTACATCCATTGCCTTTCTTCTTTTCTGATCCAAAATTCCTGAACTGATAATCCTGAAAATTAAAAATCCGCAGCAATATCAGCGGATAAGTAACGAAAAGTTTGCATTACCTAAAGCAGCGTTATTGAAGTGCAAGGCAAATGCCTTGTTAAGTTTTATGGTAATCCGTAACTAATGAATTATTTCAAAAAAGGAGGTAGAAATGAAACCGAACGAGTTACCACCACCAGCACAGCTTATGAAATTTATCGTCGGAAGGTGGATAAGCAAACCGATTTACGTAGCGGCTGAGCTTGGCATAGCAGATATGCTGGCTGAAGGTCCCAAAAGTATTGAAGAACTCGCTCAAGCAAGCCAGTCCCATGCACCTTCTCTTTTCAGGATGATGAGAGCCCTGGCGAGTGTCGGTATTTTTTCAGAGACAGAACACAAACGGTTTGAACTTACACCAATGGCTGAGTATTTGAAAACGGGTGCGATGAGATCCATAGCGCTAATGTTTAACTCTGACTGGAGTGACAAAGCGTGGGGATACTTTTTGGATAGTGTAAAAACAGGGGTCACAGCCTTTGAAAAAGCTCATGGGATGTCGGTTGCTGATTGGCTTGAAAAAAACCCTCAGGCAGCAGAAGTGTTTAACGAAGCGAATGCAATAAAAGCGGGTAGCTCACACCGTGCAATTGTTGATGTCTATGATTTTTCAGGTATCCATACACTGACAGATGTTGGCGGAGGGCTCGGTATCCTGATGGCAGAGATCCTGATCGCAAATTCTTTAATGGAAGGGATTGTAGCAGATACTCCTTCTGTAATTCAAAAGACAGGAAAAATGATCCAGGCCCGAGGTATTGAAGATCGCTGTCAGGCAGTAGAATGTGATTTTTTCAAGAAAATCCCGTCGGGGAGTGACGCATATCTCATGTCAAATATCCTTCATGACTGGCCGGATAAGCAGTGCCAGATAATTCTGACAAACTGCCACCGAGTCATGAAAACAGAATCAAGGCTTTTGGTTGTTGAGATGGTTATTCCTCCCGGGAACGAGCCCTCTGTTGCCAAGCTCCTGGATCTTGAAATGCTCGTCATTACGGGCGGCCGAGAACGAACGGAAGCAGAGTTTAACAATCTGTTCGTATCGTCAGGTTTCAAGCTCTCCCGGATTATACCTACGAAAGAGAGTGTTTTCATAATTGAAGGGATTCGAGTAGGTTAAGGGTTAACGCGGTGCCCAAAGGTCCGTTCCCTGCACTCCCCTTAGGCATTAAAAAGGCTCACCACAATATCTTGTGTCTAAAACAAATCTAAAATTTATTGCAGAATATCATCGGTATTGTTAAAAATGAAGAGATTCAAGCATTATGCAAGAATCCGTGAGTTACGGGTCCCTTCAAATAGTGAACAAAACCTTTGGAATTTTACAGCCTTAGTAATTGGGAACTATGATATGTAACGCTGATGGAGAATAAAATGAAAGTGTGCAGAGAGTGTCAACATGAAATCAGCGATACCCCTAAGGTTTGTCCAAGTTGTAGTACTCCGCGTCCCACCAAAGAAAAATGGAAAGATTGGGGATTTGAATACAAAAGCAAAACAACCATTATGGGTATACCGCTCATACATATTTCATTCAAGTATCGCCCTAACTGGATACCCATACCCGCTAAAGGAATAATTTCAATTGGGCAATTTGGTATTGGCGTAATTAATATTTCCCAGTTTGGTATCGGTATCCTAAGCTTAAGTCAGATCACTATTGCTTTTTATGCTCTGGCACAGGTTGCGATAGCATACTCATTGATTGCACAAGTAGGGTTATATGTTAATTGTGGATATGGACGGCATGTTTGGGATATTAATGAAGTATCTGTCAGCTGTACATCCGATCCTACCAGTCAATACATTTATAAAATACCGGAGAATATTGACGATGGACTTGAAGTCGGTTCTTTAGATGAAGTGAATATTGAACCGGCATTAATTGAAAAGGCGGTAAATCAAATACGCTGTGGTAAATATAAAGAAGTGCATTCTATGCTTATTTTCAAGGATAATAAACTTGTATTTGAAGAGTATTTTAAGGGGCATAAATACAAATGGGATGCTCCTAAGCATCACGGTGAATTGGTGACTTGGAATAGGACTATGTTACATGATATTTGCTCCGACGCCAAAAGCATTACTTCAGCCTGTATCGGAATCGCCATAGATCAGGGGTTTTATCAAGAGTGTGCATCAGTCAATATTTGATTATCTACCAGAACATCAGCACCTCAATAAGGACGGGAAAGATAGAATTACCATCGAACATTTGCTGACAATGACCTCCGGACTGGAGTGGCGTGAATGGAGTGCGCCATATAGCAGTAGGGATAATCCCGTCGTAGATATTTGGTTTCAAGATAAAGATCCGATCACGTATATTTTAGAAAAACCACTGATAGATGAACCCGGGAAAAGCTTTACTTATTCTACTGGAAATATGCAGGTTTTGGGTGAAATAATTAAGAATGCTACAAATATGACTATTGATGAGTTTTCCGGAAAATATTTGTTTGCGCCCTTAGAGATTGATTCTTTTAATTGGTCATTTAAATTCGAAAATGGCGTTGATGCCAATACTTAAAAAATTACACCAAGAGAGATGGCTAAAATAGGTGTGACATTTCTAAATAAGGGAGTTTGGAATGGGCAACAAATCATTTCCGAACAATGGGTCGAAAAAAGTGCTACTTCATTTCCTGGTAACAAAGGGATTAATATTCCGGGTGAAGATTCGGGAAGGGTAGGTTATTCTTATTCATGGTGGACAAAACAATATTCTAATTCAGGAAAAAATATAAATTTGTATTATGCTGGAGGTTTCGGAGGACAACACATTATGGTCTTCCCTGAATTAAATACAGTAGTTGTTTTTACTGGTGGCAATTTCGTGACTAAAATACCTCCATTTATGATCCTTGAGAAATATGTTCTACCTGCTTTTGATTAATTTATGAATAAATCAGGACATAACAAGTCACTGGAGAGGGATGCCCAAAAGCCGGTGCTTTTTCGAACCTTTACGGCAAGTCGCATCGCTGCGCTGCCTACGAATGCGCAAAGAGCGAGGGACATCACCTGTGCGGAGATTGTGAAGAGTTTCCCTGCGATAATCTCCATCCCTATGCTGACAAAGCTGGCGAACTGCCGCACAATATCAAGATCTTCAACCTATGCCTGATCAATAAAATGGGTCTGGAAAAATGGGCCGAATCCAAGGCCTCTGATGTTCGCAACACTTACTTCACCAAGCCGTGGACTCTGGCGTAATCAGGTGTTTCATGCGCAAAGACAAACCAAGCAGGACGGCATACAAAGTAGCTTTGAACATTGTCACACTCGGGTCGAAACCTGGGATGGGAGCCTTTCTTCCTCCCGGCATCGTGCATGCAACCCAGAAATTACTCGTTGCTTCCGGCGCGGCTGGAGAAAGAACTGTAAAATGGGCTCAGTCCCAAAGAGCGGTTTCCATTTACGAAGCGTTTGACTGGATTCTGCCTGGCCAGTTTGAGGCCTTTGCTCACAGGAAAGCATTCTGTGAGCGCCAGGTAAAAGATGGTATAGACGATGGGGCTACCCAAATCCTTATCTTGGGAGCTGGTTACGACACAATAGGGTGGCGGTTGGCGCCGGAATTTTCTGGTGTGAATTTTTTTGAAATCGATCATCCGGCGACAGCCCGCTTCAAGGCAAAGGGAATAGAAATGATGGGCCAGCGAGACAATCTATTCCTGATTGCGGAAGATCTTGGCAAACAGAAGCTGTCGGATGTTCTAAAGACAAACGAATCATGGGACCAGAGCGCACGAACCGTCATCATAGCCGAGGGCCTCGTAATGTACCTGCCACCCGAAGCAGTCAGGGATTTATTTTGTCAAAGTGCTGTAATCACTGGTGTTGGAAGTCGGATTGCCTTTACCTATATCCCTACCGGTGCAGATGGTCGGCCTGATGCCGGTCGATGGACCGGGTTGATGTTGCGGCTTCAAAAGGTTGCCGGAGAGCCATGGACCTGGAGCATAAGACCCGAAGAGCTTGGCCTGTTTCTCGAAGAATCAGGCTGGACAAATGATCTGGAGCAGGTTGGTACGACCCGTAAGCACGGAGTGGAATTCTATGCTGTGGCTACGAAATGAACTCGTAGCGTGATTAGCAAGACCGATCAAAGCATTTCTATAAATAAATGAAAAACAGAATTATGCCATAAACACGGACGGACATTCCGCTGCGCTCCATTCCCGCAGGTGATGGCCACGTTGGGCGAACGGGTGGATGATACTCATGAAAGCGATTGTATTTACACAATATGGACCACCGGATGGTCTTGAACTAAAAGAGGTCCCAAAACCTACGCCGAAGGACGATGAAATACTGATACGTGTTCACGCTTCGTCTATCAATTCGTGGGACTGGGAGTTCCTGAACGGTATACCGTTTATAAACCGCCTCATGTTCGGACTCCTAAAGCCAAAGCCAGGGAAGCAGATACTCGGAGCTGACATAGCGGGGACGGTCGAGGCAGTCGGTAAACACGTAACGCGATTCCAGCCAGGAGATGAGGTGTTTGGGGATCTCTTGGATAACTGGGGTGGTTTTGCGGAATATGCCTGTGCACATGAAACTGCCCTGGAATCGAAACCTGCAAATTCGACTTTTGAGGAAGCAGCCGCCGTACCTCAAGCAGGCGTCTTGGCCCTGCAAGGACTTCGCAAAGCCGGACAAATGCAGCCGGGACAGAAGACATTGATTAATGGAGCTGGTGGCGGTGTGGGTACATTTGCAGTTCAGCTTGCCAAGCTCTTCGGGACTGAAGTAACGGGCGTAGATGCCTCACATAAGTTGAATGTCGTTCGGTCGGTTGGCGCAGACCACGTTATCGATTACACCCAAGAAGATTTCACGAAAACCGGAGAACGTTACGATCTGATTATTGATTGTCAGGGTTTTCGGTCCATGTTCGATTATAAGCGCGCGTTAAGACCCAAGGGAACCTATGCCATGGTCGGCGGTCCTATGCCACGAATCCTCCAGCTCTTGTTCCTAAGCTTCTGTGCGTCACTCACCAGCGAGAGTAGGAAATTTCGTTTGTTGGCGGAAGGACCAAACAAAGGTCTGGCAGATCTGAAGGAGCTTATCGAAGCCGGTAAGCTCGTTCCTATTGTTGACAAAACCTATCAGTTGAGTGAAGTTCCTGAAGCGTTGCGTTACTTCGGAGAAGGACGTCACAAAGGAAAAATCGCAATCGCTATGGAAAGATAGATGTCCGCTTCTGGCCGAAAGCGGCCATTCTGCGAGGCTTACGTACGTGCCGCCTAACACAGTGATGAACGAGGACACCTTGACCGTTGATCACGTCTGGCTACGGCAACCGCTCCCAACCGTCAAGGCGCCGGTTATCACAGAAGTTAGCAACCTGTGATTTCTCCAACGTGCGTCAGGTCGACGGCACCCTATTTTTATATGGATACAACTAACATATATGAATTTTTGTAATTTTTTGGCTATTCTCAATATCTTTATTTCACGGCTTATTGTTTTATCGATCATTCTTTTGTAAAATTTTACAAGTTGTAGGTTGCTGTGCGTGAGCAAATCAAAATACAGCGTTTACACAATAGATTAAAATTTTGCAGCGTTATATTCAAAATGATGAATTCAAAACTGTTTAAAAAACACTTACGACGTCTATCATATGTTAGCTTGGCTTGGATTCTATTTTGGATTGTTGGTCTTCCCAATTACTATCAGCAATATTCAACCAAATTCATGGTTATTTTTGATATCTTAATTTTCCCACCAATTTGGTTTATCGTTTATTTCAGTGCGAAGCATGCGCGGCAAAATCGTGGATTATCGGTTGGCCTTTGGATTTCTTTTTATATTACCGTTCCGTTATTCATATATGATCTTATTTATTGTGGATTCTATCTTGGCTATGGAACGAGCTTTCTTTGGAAATACTGGTATGTTACAGTTTACTATATCGTCCCCTGGATGGCTTTTCCCGTGACTGGATGGTTGATAGATAAAAGAAACAAACTATCGGCATTGAATGCATAAGGTACATTTTAGAAATCCTTTCATATAAAAATGCAAATGAAATCTAAAAAGACGCTCCAACGGACACTGAAAAGCGGCGCTGCTGAGCTCAATCCTTATACGTCAAACATAAATGTGGATTATTCTAAATGAAAATATTAGCAATTGAAAAGGAATATGATGGAAAAACAGTAGAAGATTTTCAACCTCATTTAGAGGCTGAGGCAAGACAAGTTTGGGAGCTTTATAAAAAAGGAGTGATTCGTGAGATATATTTCCACGCTGACCATAAAAGTGCGATAATAATACTTGAATGCAAAAATATAGACGAAGCAGAAGAGAATTTATCAACCTTGCCATTAGTCAGGGAAGGTTTAATATATTTCAAATTTATTCCATTAGTTCCCTATCCAGGATATGAAAGATTGTTTAGATAAAATTTAACAGTTAATCTGTCGGTGGACGGAGATGATTTTACAATAATCAAAATCAAGATTTACTTGACTTGATAACCACTAATTATGATATTTGTACTATTGGCGAAGGTTGGATACTCTCAATTAATTTGTAGTGGCGTGATATTTGGATTTCTGGCAGGAAGTCCTCAGTTCAAATCTGGGCGCCCCGACCATCCTTCCCTTTAAAAAGTTCTGGGTTCAGAGGTTCAGGGTTCAAGGGTTTAGAGATCCTGGTGTCAGGATTCAGTGTTCAGGTTTCAGCCCTGCCAATTCTGACACCTGACACCTGACACCTTTTATCTTGAACCTTTGAACGTTGAACCTTTGAACCCTGAACCCTGGTTTATGCCTTCTTTGCGTGTTTTAAAAGGATCGGCGTGGTGAGAAGGATCAGCACATCGCCCAGTGGACCGTTACAAAGCAAGGTCACAATGGACAGCAACACTGACCAGGTTAAGACCTCGGATTTTACCACCAATGAGTTGAAAGCCAGGGGGGTAACGAGGATAAGAATCAAATTAAGAGCACAGATAACAAGTGCGCCCCACACGGCCCACTTCCGTAAATTCCAAATACCGATCCCAAAAAGTATTAGGGGCACCATCTCCAGCATGTATTTATAACCGAGCAGCACGCGCATTGAATCCGACAGGCTTGGCTCGTAAGCCAGCCATATAATGCCTTTAAAAATACACAGCCACCCTACGGCCCAGATTTGCCACGGATAATCAGCACGCATTTTCTCGGACGGAAAAATCCGAAATTCACTTTTCAGCATCATCTACTCCAATTAATTATAAGCGACATGATCGAGTGAATCGAAGCATCAGTACTCACACTCAGGCGCAAAAGCACTACCGAATTTATTGACGCCATTATTAGAGGAATATTTTTGTCTCGTCAATTAAAAACTCGGCGAATATTGATCAGCTCAGCAAATTAGCAACAGCCAGGGTGATGATAAAAAAGGAAAGAAGGGCTCCGGTAAGACCGAAGAAAAAGGGGTGCCGGAACAAGAAGGCATCCAATTCGGGACCCGTCTGATCCAGTTTTTCAAAAATGCTCCGGGTCTCAAACCAGGTGTTCACTTTGCTCTCGATGCTTCGCATTTTATCAGGCGCAAACAGGAGAACGCCACCAAACACTATCCCAAGGATGCAGGCGACTCTCGCAATCCAGGCAAATGCGTAAAAAACAATTTCAAGGACCAGGAAATATTTTCGGGAAACAATAAACACATTGGCAAAGTTTGATATATTCAGATTAAAAACGAAAAAAATAAAGGCAAACACCGAACCGGCAACCATGCATAGGCCAAAAACAACATGATGGTTGTAAATTAGGGTTTCGGTTTCAATTTCCTTATCCAGGATGCTGATTTTGGGTTCGACGTTGATATTGCGGTTAAAAAAGTTGCCAACGGTTTTGGTCAATCTGGGCGAAAACAGAAGTAACATGGAAAATGCCATTCCCAGAACACCAAATAACAAAGTCAAAATTTCCACTGTATGTAACGCTATATCCCAGAAAATATCCATAGCATCTTCCTTGAGTTTTTCCTTACGAATCTAGACCATTTTTATTTTTGCGTCAGCCTATTCGCAATACAACTAACTTCCGAATTGGCGATGGATGCCAGTTTTTTTCGAACAACCCTTGAGTAGTATTCACGCTCGGTTTTGGTGAATGGTTTTCTGTTCAGCTTTTTAAATACAAGATCCTTTTGTTTGGATGAAAAAAGTCGTCTCAGATGGACTTGAAGGTCAGCCGAGCGGTTTAAAATATCCCGGGTAGGCTCCTGTTCCAGCTTGCCCTGTTTAAAGGCCGTCATGGCATCTTTAGTTTTGGCTGTATAATCTCTCAGGGTATTTTGGATATCCCTCATAGAAATGCTTATGCCGCTGCTCAGCGGCAACATCTTGGCTGACAGTAATGTCCCGTATTTTGCCTTAAGCGAGCTGGCAATTTTTTTTAGGTTTTTCGGGGCTTCAATTCCCTCAAGATCGAATAATTCCGCACTGATTAACAGTAATTTTTCCAGATTTTGTTTTTTAGGACTCGATTCCCAATATTTAGAAAACAACGCGTGACTGTTGAGAGCAACCCCATTGCGGGCGCAAATGCTGAGGACTGCCGGAAACCTGATGACCAGGGCCTGATCATTCGAGCTGGCCAGGGCATCCAGAATAATGGTTGCCTGGCTTCCCGTAAGCCGTTTTTGCCCCGGATCCGCCAGCAGCGAATCAAGCACGCGTAAAACAGTATCCGAACCGTTGGTTTTAACCGTCGAGGTATGAACAGGTTTATTTTTCATTTTGTTTACGGGCGGGCCTCAGGCTGAAATAAACGGCTAAGCATTCAAATTTGTTCTAAATAATAAGATACCCTATTATTCACTTTTTATCAATGAAAAAATTGTATTTATTTATACAAGCTCATGTTGGAGGGATTACAGGCGGGTCTGAGGTGATATCAAGTAATTTCCCGAATGATCTTAAAAGAGAGTGCCTAAAGTGACTAAAATGAACTAAAGTGACTAAAGTTAAGGAATTGTATCATTTTTATATATATAAAAGATTGAGCGCAGCGATACCTTAACTTTAGTCACTTCCCACTTTAGATCACTCTAGGCACTTCTTGACTATCTTCGATAGACGCGCTTCCTGGCTCTAGCAGCTTTTTGGAGAGTTTCTACATGGACGTCCACATAATCAAATACCCTGGCATATTTCTTTCCGGCTGCCGGACGCAGAACTCTGCCAAGATATTGCAACAAACGCCCGCTGAATTTTATCGGAGTCGCCAGAAATAAGGTGGTTAAATCCTTACAATCAAAACCTTCCCCGATTAACTGACCGGTGGCGATCACAGCTTTAACCTGGCCGTTGTTGATCCGTTCGAGCACTTTCTGGCGGTCGGCGATATCTATATCCCCGGTAAGCAATTCGGATTCCAGCTTAAACCGATAGCGCAACATTGCCTGCAGGTTCTCACAATGGGCCTTGCGATCAGACAGGATGAGGCAAATCCCGTCATTCCTGGCCGCCTCCCCGGCAACATCCGATGCAATCAGAATGTTTCTTTCCGTATCGGTGGCAAGTTCTGCCAGCATCTTGCTGTATTCATTGACCGGATCATAACGGGTCGTAAAGTTTGTCCGGCGAAAGGTCACTTTTGCAGGCAGAACATCACCGGTTTCGATCAGTTGGTTTTTGTCCACCTCATGATGTTTATCACCCAGGTGCCAGAAAATTAATTTAGACAGTTGATCCCGGCGATAGGGGGTCGCAGAGAGTCCCAGCATGAATTGGGAATCGAAACAGGAAACCGCTTCGGTAAAGGTCCGGCTCGGACATCGGTGGCATTCGTCAACCACTAAAAAACCAATGTTTTCTGCGACCTCATCGGCACATTTATAAAGGGATTGCACCAGGGCAACCGTAATTTTATCACCGATGACCTTTTTGCCGCCTCCGATAAAACCCACCGCTTCAGACCCAATACCCAGAAAAGTTTCAATGCGCTCCACCCATTGAACGGCCAGATCTTTTGTGTGAACGACAATCAGGGCCGGTTGTTTTCGCTGCGCGATGATATACAGGGCCATCACCGTTTTCCCGGAACCGGTGGCTGAGCTCAACGTTCCGAAATCTTTAGCCAGCATCTCATCAACGGCAATTTTCTGAAAGGGTTTCAACCGACCTCTAAAGGTGAATCCCACCGGCTTGACCTTGCGCCGTTGATCGTCGATCTGGAATTTAATACCCTGCCGGCGGCACATATTGATCAAATGCCGGATGTAGCCCCGGGGTATCCACAGTCCGGTTCGACCGACTTTATCGTAATATTTCAGCAATTTGGGAGTACCCCGGTTCCAACGCCCCATACGTTCATTTTCCAGCCATTTGGGATTGATAAATTGAAGCTTTTCGACAAGCAATTCCATGAGTTCCGGGGAGAGGTTTTTGAGTTGCAGATTTTCTTTAATGGTAATCTTCAAAGGAGGCATACGATAATGCGATCAAGCCGTTTAGGTTAATTAATCAGAGGCAGCCACTAGAATATAAGATGCGAATATGCATCGTAATAAATTCGAATCTCAAAATTCCAAAACATAAAAATAAAGGATAAAATTCAAACAGCAACCGAAAAAAAAATTTTTGTTTCGAAAATTTGCTATTTGAATTTAGAATTTGTTTCGAATTTCGTGCTTCGGGTTTCGGATTTTTTTAAATCCTCATAAAATTATGACTTCAAGTTATGTTAGGAGTTATCCGGATTGCTTATTTTCTTTTATCAGTGCCTGTGCAATCTGAATATCATAGGCCTGTTTAGGATCAAAGTCATTTACCTGATACATGTTCTGGGCCTTCTTGATGGCATTATAGGGAACCCAGCCGTGTTCATCCCAGAGTTCCGGATCTTCAGCATTCCACATCCGGAACCAGATTTCTCCGTTCGTCTCACGCACAAACATCCGCACACGCTTATTTAACGGAAACGGATAGTAGTATAGGCCTCTTTCGTCTTTCATGTCTTAAACCTTCACGTTCTAAGGTTCAGGGTTCAGAGGTTCAAAGGTTACAGAGCTTTGGCGTCAGACGAAAGAAGATGGTAAAAATTGGAGTGAAGCCCCTTTCTGACTTCTGCCCTCTGTCCTCGGTTTCCTGACACCTGACACCTGAAACTTAATGCATGGTGCCCGATGCCTAACGGTTGAACCCTTGAACCCTGATAGTGGGGTCGTAGCGCAGAGCGCGAAGCCCCCAACCTTTGAACGTTGAACCCCTGAACCTTTGAACCTATGCTCGTTAGAGCTTTCCCCGCTCCTGCATGATACGCAAGTAGGTCTCTCCGCCGCTCTTGGGGGGCTCGTAAAGCTGGTCTTCGGATTTCTTTATTAATTGAATCGCCTCCACCGGACAGGTAGTTACACACAGGCCACAGCCGATGCATCGATTCAGCGTAATCGTCGATATACCGTCAATCACATCAATGGCCTCCATCTGGCAGCGATCCACACAGGTTTCGCAGCCCGTGCACAGTTCTTCATCCACCTGAGCATAATAATTACTTTGAACAGACTCTGCCGGATTCGGCTGTTTTTTCAACGACCGCAGCATGCCGCAGCAATCACCGCAGCAGCTGCACATTCCGCCCACTTTTTGCGAATTAAAAGGCTGCATCACCAGCCCGGCTTCTTCGTTTTTAATAACGATCTGTTTGGCTTCTTCCCTGGTAATATATCGGCCCATGCCATTTTCAGCGTAGTAGTCTGCGTGGGCACCAAACATAAAACAATTTTCGGTGGGTTTGTCACAATCGCCTCCGGCCAGTCTGGTCTGAGTGCGGCAGACACAGTTCGTAATTACGATTTTTTCCTGATTTTCTACAATCTGCAACACATCTTCATACGGTGCGATGGGCCAGTTGGCAACAATCTGCCGATTAATGGGTATGGTTCGCATAACCGGTGTTTTGAATGATTGTAAATTTTGTAGAAAGGCCTTTTCGTAATAATCTTCGTTATCCCGCGCAAAGTCCTTACCCATAGATTTTACCTGAAACTCAAATATGCCGACCACGTAAGGCACAGCCGCGTATCGAACCCGGTCGTTTTTTCGCAACCGGAAAAGCAATCCTTTTTTTGCCATCTGTTCCATGAGTTCGGCAACTTCATCCGGGTCCCTTTTTAATCGTTTGGCCACATCGGCCGGTGACTCCATCAAGGGGTGGAGTTGCACAAAAAATTCCGCTTCCGCTTCCGTAAACAACTGTTTGAGCAACCGAATTTCTATTTTGCTTTCAGTTTCCGGAAAACCAGCTGCCAGATCATCTAACCGCGACCGCAACCGCTCGTATACATCACTCATAATTCATCCTTTCAGCGAACTGCTTTATTAGCTTGACTGGTTTAAAAATCTGGCACCGGGCATTAGGCGTCAGGCAATTCGGGTTTCAGGTGTCAGTGTTCAGGTTTCAGCCCTGCCAATTCTGACACCCGACACCTGACACCTGACACCTGACACCTGACACCCAGCATTTTGTAATTTCCGTCTTAGGCCTTTACCATATACCCTGAAGCTGAATAGTTTTCAATTTCTATTTTAAAACCCATGGCTGTCCAAAAACTCAATAATCGCCTGGTTGACCTCCTGAGGCTTTTCCATCGGCGCGATGTGGCCCGCATCAGGAATATTTTTCCGGGCCGTGTTTGGTATGCCGTCTTCTAAAAGCCGGGCATATTTAGGCGGTGTCAGTTTGTCGTCTTCAGCAGAAATAACAAGCACCGGAACGCTTATTTCAGGCAGCCTCTCTATCACATTGAACTGATTGCAAGCCTGAAAATCACCATAGGTAACCTTGGGTTTGCATTTGATTAGATCATCCCGGAAAGGTTGGCTTATACTTGCATCCGTATTTTCTGATGATGCAAGTTTACAGATCATTTCTACAAAACTCGTGTAATCTTTTTCAATGGCCTCAAAAATCGCCGGTAAAACCTTGAGCTTGGCACCCGTTCCGATCAGAATGCCACCTTCGAAGCGGTCCGCAAAATCCAGCAGAAGCTGCTGGACGACGGCACCGCCTATGCTCAACCCGCAAGGAATTGCTTTTGACGTATCTATGGCATCCATAAATTCAACTACAGCCCGGGCGTAATCGCCAATCGTATCTTTTCCGTCGTTTCCGCTCCTGCCGTGGCCGGGCATATCAAGTGCCACCGTATTAACCCGCTCAGCCAGGCCTTCCACCTGTGCCTTCCAGAAATGGCCGCTGCCGCCGGAACCGTGCAAGAAGACAATCGTTGATTTTTCTGCATCCAGCGGCCACCTGCCGGCAATAAATCCAAACCCGCTTATCTCCTTTTCCTCCATCACTCCTCCTGTTTTTAGTTAAATTGTTTGGTTTTTGTTAAATAATTTGAGATAATATGTGGATATAATTTTTTAATCCGTGTAATCTGCGTAATCTGCGGATAATTTAATCCCCTAATCAATGAATTCTGCGATTCGGCTTTGAGCTTTGAGCTTTGAGCTCTATTATCTGCGGTTAATTTCTATTCAAAATTCACCTGCTGTACCCATTCTTTTTGCTTAATCAGCCGTCGCAGTTCTTCCTGATCACCTTTATTTCGTATGGGTTTCACTTGAGTAACCGATAGATTTTCCGGGTTCAATTTGTATTTCCACTGCATGATGTATCCCGGCACCAGGCCATAGGCGCAACCTCCTGCACCGCAGCAGGAAGAATCCACAATCGCGCAGCCGATAAAATACAAAACTTCCCGATTGTTAAATGGCAGACGGCTTTCCCTGCTCAGAACATAATGCCCACTAATCGTCCGAATTTCTTCATTTAAAACCGGATGAATAAAATCTGTAAGGTCAGCCTTTTCGTCCATCGGCACTCCTTTCAACCCGTGAAGAGTATAGATAAAATGTCAAACCACTGTCAATCACCTAGAATTGCCCACAGACACACTGACTCACCCGGATTTAGATTTTTAATTGGCCACAGACTCACACAGACCCACACTAACCTTTTCCTCTGCCGACAATGGCAGAAGAAAAACTGTCAATCGCGATTTGCAAAAAAACTGACACCTGTTGTGCAAAATGCGACAAAAACTCAACGTAAAGCCCGGCTTTACTCAACCTGAAGATCCCATAACTAACTGAAATGATATAATTATAACTGAAATTCTGAAATTGGTCCGGTTCTTGCTATATATGTAGTTGAGGCTTATAGGCAGAACGAAAAATGAGTGTAGATAAAAGGAAATGGAAAACTTAATTTTTATTGGAATTGTAATTGTGGGGTTACTCGCTTTTTTGTGGATGGCCCCCGACCGCAGCCCGGATCAGGACGAATAATGCGTATAGCGCATGATTCTGGGTTCCAGGTTCAGGGTTCAGAGGTTTAACCGTTAGGCGTCGGGCATTAGGAAAATATAATGGGACACAGATTTACGCAGATTAACGCAGATTTTTTATTCAATCATTTAGCTTTTTAAATAATATTCTATATCTGTGTGCATCTGTGTTCATCTGTGTACTAAATTTTTCTTTCCAGCTTTCCAGCTTCAAGCCTATGAGCTATCAGCTATGAGCTATTTGCCTGACACCCACCTGCGCGGCCGTAACCGCTACGACGCGGTGAAGGCCCGAACCTAAGACCTTTACCCTCTGTTATTACAAATACTGTCCGCCATCATAAAAAACATCCCCCGGAACTTGGGCGACATTTCCTTAAACCGAAATCCCAATGCCACGATCTTTTTCTTTTTCCAGGTAAAGTCCCGGCTCCAGACAATGTTTCCGGAAACCTTCAGGGCCAGCTCCTCCTTTGGCAAGCTTATTTCGATTTTAGCGGTTTTAACGTTTTTATAAATCGATGAAATGCTTTTATATTTACCGTCCAGAATTACACATAATCCGCCGATGGAAACATCCTTGGAATACCCGTCCAGGATCAAGGGCTCGTTTTTGTTGCCATTCATAAAAAGCTGCAAATTAATTTTTAACGGCAGCTGATGCCGACCGATCTTTCGGATCGTCCGGACACCGTTGCCTTTGCCGGATTGCTTGCGGACCTTATACAGATCGATCAATCCCAGCTCGATGTCGGGATACTTTTTACAAATCTTCATCAGATTAGATTTTGTTATTCTGAGCAGCTCGGTCCGGGTGGTTGTTTCGATATAGGATTTCGATGTGGCTTTATCCTTGAAAGGGTAAATATCACCGAAAAAATGATTTTCGTTAAGATAGGACGCCCTTTTGCGGTAGAGTGTATCGTCTTGCTTTCTTAGCGGCAGAAAAATCGTTTCTCTCAGGCTGCCGGAAACAATAAAGAAAAGATCTTTTTCTAGCTCGCCTGTTTTTTTAACCATCTTCCCGGGGGTTACATTTACTCTCATAAGCTTGGAGACAAATGCCACCATTTCCTGATAGGTCAACCGCTGGAAAAACGATTCCACCGGCGATTCATAGTCACTGCCCCCGTGCAGAGTGGAGTAAAAAAGCCGGGCCTCCTTGGGAGAAGGCGATTTAATTCTCCACTGCAGCAATTTGGAGTCAATAGCCTGCAATATTTTGCCCGCATCCATAAAGAGCTGGGCGGCTTTATCATAAGATTTGGCAGCCTCAGCCGGGTGCTTTTTCTTGATCAATAGATCAGAGTGAGCCTTGTGCAGCGCCGGATCATTGGGGAAAATCTTAAGAATGCTCTTAAATTCTTCGATTGATTTGATCGAGATAGAACCTTCTGTAATTTGCTCGGCAATGCTGATATGACTGCTTGCACTCTGTTTCATTTTATAATTTCGTGTATGCCTGGTTAAGTATTTCGGTATTAAAAAATGAATTACCCCTTTTGATTATCGGTATTATCCCCGATAACTTTATCATAAATAATCGAAGGGTTAAAATACTAAAGTTTTTCGAATTTTAAGCCGATATCATACGATGGGTCGAAGGGATACGCTTGCCAACTAACCACTTTTCGACTATCCTTTATATCATTTAAGTATCTCTCACCCGAGTCATGCCCGCCCGGGGCATGTTGCTGTTAAGGGGGACAGCATGACCAGAACACGGCGAATCCGGAAAAAAATGACCACAGGCTTTGGCTTTTGTGTTTTGGCCGGTCTGATTTTTTTGATTTTCCCCCTGGCCTGTAATGGGCAGAATGATAATAATAACCTGAAATCAAATAAAAAAACAACAGAATCCGGTATTAAGAAAGCGGATCAGGCCGGAATTGCGCAGCCGCAAGCACAGCAACACGAATATGTACCGCATGAAGTCCTGGTAAAATTCAATCCCGACACAAATCCGGAAACCATTGCGCGCATTCAGGCAGAACTCAAACTGGAAAAGGTTCGAGAATTTCGCAGCCCCAACCTGTTTTTGATGAAAATTACCGACGGCACAAGCGTTGAAGCGATCATAGAAAAATTAAAAACATATGAAGAGGTAAAATACGCAGAACCCAATTATGTGGTTAAGGCAAATCAATAAGATTAAAGGGAACCCGGCAGCACGGTTCGCAAAGAAATCGTGCTGGATAATCGCAGCCCTCTGCATTCTGGCAGCCGCATCGGCTCCGGCTGCAGCGGATGCAGACCGTCCGCAGCAGGATCCTTTATATCCGGCTTTTGTTCCCGGTGAGCTTCTGGTAAAATTTCGGCCCGAGGTGCGCCGGGAAGCATCCGCGGAATATCAGAAATGGTTTAATATTTCCACCCGGCGAACCTTTGCCATTAACGGCTACCAGCATGTGAAGCTTCCCGAAGGCGTTGACGTCGATGAGGCCCTGGAGCTTTACATAGAAGACCCGGATGTGGAACATGCCGAACTCAACTACATTGTGTATGCCGATATCTCCCCTCCGGATGACACCCATTTTAATCGGCTATGGGGTCTGCATAACACCGGCCAGAATGTAAACGGCACAAACGGTACCAGTGGTGCCGACATCGACGCGCTGGAGGCCTGGGATGTGACCACCGGCAGCAATGACGTGGTGGTGGCGGTCATCGATTCCGGGGTGGACGTTAACCATCCGGACCTGGCGGTCAACATCTGGACCAACCCCGGTGAGATTCCCGACAACGACATTGATGACGACGGCAACGGCTATATCGATGATGTCAACGGATGGGATTTTTATATCGACGATAATGATCCCCGCGATGCCAACGGCCACGGCACCCATGTGGCCGGAACCATAGCGGCGGTAGGCGATAATACTGCCGGCGTTGCCGGTGTCAGCTGGTCGGCTAAAATTATGGCCCTGCGGTTTTTAGATGCCTGGGGCAGCGGCACGACAGTCAACGCCATCGCCGCCATCGAGTATGCCAACGATATGGGCGCGGATGTGATCAACAACAGCTGGGGCGGCGGCGGATTCAGCACCTCCCTCAAGACAGCCATCGAGGCGTCCGATGCGGTGGTCGTTTGCGCGGCCGGAAACAGCGGCATAAACAACGACGGCATTGCGCACTATCCGTCCAGCTACAACAGCGCCAACATTATCGCGGTGGCGGCCAGCAATCAGGATGACACACTGGCGTGGTTTTCAAACTACGGCGCCGTATCGGTGGATGTGGCTGCACCGGGCACCAATATTTACAGCGCCGAACCGGGACGCGAGACGGTCTGGGAAGATGATTTTGAAGACAACGACATCAGCGACTGGGCCACTGACGGCACCAACGACACCTGGGGCACGACAAACGAAGAGGCTTTTGCCGGCACCTATTCACTGACCGACAGCCCGGGAGCGGACTACCAGAACAACACCAATTCCTGGGCATATTTCCCGTCGGTCGATCTGTCCAATCACACGGCGGCCAAACTGGAATTTAAAATATACGGGAACGCGCAGCTGTGGTTTGATGTTTTGTGGGTTGAGGCATCCACCAACGCGGTGATCTGGAAAGCGGTCAACCTTCAGTTACCGGGAGATCCGACTTTATACAATGGGGTTACCGGAGCGTTTGCCTCCTGGACGACCATCATCGTAGATTTAGAAACCTATGATGATAAAAATACCGTATATGTCAGATTTCGCCTGGCCAGTAACAGCATTTTCGTGTTTGACGGATATTACATCGACGATGTGAAAATTACCGCGGCTTCATCGTCCTACAGAGGGGATGAATACACATTTAAACAAGGTACCTCCATGGCCACACCCCATGTGGCCGGATTGGCTGCGCTGCTAAAAGCGCACAATCCCTCTCTGTCCAACATCCAGATCAAGGCCGCCATTGAAGACAGTGTTGATTTCAAAGCAGCCTTAAACAACAAAGTGGCAACCGACGGCAGGATTAATGCTGCCGTAGCCCTGGCAGCCCCGCAAATATCAAATGTCCAGGTCAGCTCCATCACCGAAACTACGGGGGTTATCACCTGGACCACCGATATACCAGGCGACAGCCAGGTGCAGTACGGCACTGCCGGCAACAGCTGGGGAAGTTACCCCAATACGGCAACAGATGCGACAATGGTGACCAGCCACAGCGTAACGCTCAGCGGCCTCTCGCAGCAAACCGATTACTATTTCATGGTCGGGTCAACCGATGAGTACGGCAACGGCCCGGACAATAAAGCCGGGGATAGCAACCCCGCGGTCGAAGACACTTTCACCACCCTGGATCCCGATCCGCCGTCTATTGTGGAATTCCCGGTCATCAATTTTGCCGCCGATACGATGACCATCACCTATAACGAACAGAATATGCAGGGTGCCGACGATGAGGATAATTACAGTTTCAGCCCCTCCATGAATTTTGTCACCATCAATCCCACAGACGATGATATCGCCGACCTCGGAAACTCAGTTTTTCGGCTGTCCATGGCCTCGATTCCGGCCTATGAGGTCTTCACCCTCACGGTGAGCAATATTACCGATTTGGCCGGTAACCCGGTGACACCTGCCGGCATTAAAATAAACGATAACGATAACGACAGCATGGCCGATGACTGGGAAACCGAAAACGGCCTGAACACATCGATAAATGACAGCGCCGCCGATCCGGACGGCGACGGCTACACCAATTTCCAGGAATACGAGGCCCGCACCAATCCGCGCAGTGCGGTATCGGCCCCGTTTATCATCCAGGACACCATCCCCAATCATAATGCCGGTATCACCGATACCCAGCGGGTGCCGAACAACACCTCCTTTGCCGCTCTAATTGAGTCCGCCCACGGCATCAATATCAATAACGATGCCAGCATCGAGCTTACCATCAATGATGACACCCGGATCTTTAGTCGCGATCTGGGCGACGCTTCCGTTCGAGTGGTTAAGCTGACCAACGATGATGACAGCCAGGTTACCCAACTCTGGGTCGTTTATGACCGCAGCGAGGATGGCGCATATGGTCCGACTTATTCGTATAACAGCAATGTCAACATTAAAGTCGACTCCACCGATGTTATGGCCAATGACATGATCCAGGCCAGTATCGATTTTAATGTCGAAACCTCAGCCGAGCACAACGACGCGCAAAATTCTGAATCCGTGCCCGACAGCAGCAGTGTCGGCGGGGGCGACCCGGACCTGGGTGGCGCTCTGGACGACGGTATCAAAGTCGACAGCGGTGACCTGCAGGGCGCCAAGGTCATTTATGACAGCAGCGAACTGCAAACCCCGGCGTTCGGGCCTACGGATGAAATTCCGCCGGTGAATCTAACCGGAGTCAGTGGCGTGTCAGTGCCCATGAACCTGCAGCCGCCCACGGTGTTCGATACCCCGGTAAAAATATTAATCCCCTGCCCCGGTTGCGCGGATGTCAGCAGTCTCAACGTTTATTATTACAACGGCAGCAACTGGGCGCTGGCCTGTGATACGGCCGGAAACGTACAGCCCGGTGGTGACGGCTGGATGGTGCCCGGCTCGCGCGTTAATCACAATGAAACCGATCCGGCCACCATCGAAATCCAGGTCTATCACTTCTCGGGTGCCCAGGCCGGATCGTTTGCCGGCGGAGCAGGCGGCGGTGGCGGCGGCTGCTTCATTTCCGCTGCCTCACACGGCTCGCTGATTAAACACATGTTTCTCTACATCCTGATCAACCTGGCGCTCATCGGACTGGGCACCTACAGCATCAAAAAAATCACCAAGAAGAAGTAAAATCTCAAAGCTTCTGGCTTCTTGTCGCTGGCCGCTGGCTGTTCCATGGGGACTCATCGATGGCGGAATATTGAGGGGAACTTCCCAGGGTTAAAGGATTTATTAAAAAGTGTCAGTCCTTCCCTGCACTGTATTTAGCAGGAACGGCCCCGCAGAAAAGCGCCATATGACATCGAATAGATTTCTGGGGTCAGAAGCCAGAAACCAGTGACCGGCAGCCAGCAGCCAGAAACGAGTGGCCAGAAGCCAGCAACCAGTAACGGTTTTTACTTATTTTTGCGCCAGCGCGCGTGCGTGATGCCATGCTTTTGGATGCGGTAGTTTAGAGCGCGGGGGGTCAGGCCGAGTTCTCTGGCAGCGTCTTTCTGAATCCACAGATTTTTCTCGAGCGCACGATAGATGAGCTCCTTTTCTTCTTGACTTGAAAGCCGAAGATGCTTCGAGGGGGGTGGTGCCGCCGGCCATTCGCTGATCTCCGGAAGAGAAATATGCACCGCCTCGATGGTCTGGCCGTCGGTCAGGAAAATGGCTCTCTCGATGGCATTGGACAGCTCTCGTATGTTTCCGGGCCAGGGGTAGGTCTTAAACAAAACCAGAACTTCGGGAGACAGGGTATCGACTATCTTATTTTCCCCCCGAGACAGTCGGCCCAGCACCTGGTATGCCAGCGGTTCGATGCATTCGCTGCGCCCCCGAAGCGGCGGCATGTGGATTCGCAGCACGTTGACCCGATAATACAGGTCTTCACGAAATTTTCCTTCCCGTACCAGGGCTTCGATGTCGCGGTTGGTGGCCACGATGATCCGTGTGTCAACGCGGATGGTTTTGCTGCCGCCCAGGCGCTCAAAGGATTTATCCTCCAGCACCCGCAATAGACTGGCCTGCAAATCAAAGCTGAGTTCGCAGAACTCATCTAAGAAAATCGTGCCGCCGTGGGCCTGCTCAAAACGTCCGACTCGACTTTTATCCGCACCGGTAAATGCGCCTTTTTCGTGGCCAAAAAGCTCGCTTTCCATTAACGTCTCCGGAATATTGGCGCAGTTCACCTTGATAAACGGTTTGTTCCGTCGGGGGCTGTTGAAGTGAATGTTTCCGGCAAGAAAACTTTTCCCGGTTCCGGTTTCTCCGGTCATTAAAACGATGGAGTCGGTTTGAGACAGCCGCTTGATGCTGTCCATGACCTCCTTCATGGCCGGGCTGACGGCAATAATGAGGTCATGGTCATAAACCACGTCCTGCTGGCGCCTTAAGTAATCGATTTCATTTTTCTGACTGCGATTTTCAAGGGCCTGATTAATGGAGAGGCGTACTTTTTCAGCCACAACGGGTTGAGTGATATAATCAGTAGCCCCGGCTTTAATGGCCTTTACGACCAGTTCCGCATCATGTAAAGGTCCGGTGACAATAATGGGAGTCAGCGGGGTGAGCTGGTGAAGCGTTCGGATGATATTTTCCAAGTCAGATTCTTCATCGCCGAGATCGAAGATGACAGCGCTGAAGGCATCTTTTTTTATCTGCCCTGCGGCATCCAGGATATTTGGGACTATACTGATGTGATAATTGGAAGCCAGGGCCTCGGCAAGCTGGCGGGCCCTGTTTTCAACATCTCCGATAATGATGATCCGCGTTGGTTTTTCGGTTTCAGTTTTTGGCACTGTAACTCCTCACTCGTGAATATATCTGCACAAAAGTTCCAGGGTACAAGAATTGGAATAAGGCTTTAGGCATCTGGCATTAGGCATCAGGTTGGAAAGGAGATTGCCGGACGCCCGAAACCCGACGCCTGAAGCCTATAGCTTTTGATGCCACCTCCAGGCTGTGCCGATGATATCATCGATATCGGCATACTGAGGTTTCCAGCCCAGCTCCTTTATGGCTTTTTCGTTGGAGGCGATCAGCACCGGCGGGTCGCCCGCCCTTCGATCGGAATTTTCTACGGCAATATTTTTTCCGGTGATTTTGCGGGCGCGCTCGATGACCTCCAGCACAGAAAATCCCCTGACCGTTTCCAAGATTGTAGACACTGCTGTCCGCTCCGCCCGTTAATCGCTGCAGGGCCAGGATATGGGCCTGGGCCAGGTCGGTAACGTGAATGTAATCCCGGATGCAGGTGCCGTCCGGGTGTCCCATAATCGGTGCCAAACACCTTAATCGCTTTGCGTTTTCCCGGCAGCAGCATCGAGCACCAGCGGAATTAAATGCGTCTCGGGATCATGATCTTCGCCGACTTCCGCATCCGGGGTCTGCTCCCGGCGGCGTTAAAATAGCGCAGGCTGATATATTTCAATCCATAAGCGGTCTGATAGTCTCGCAGGATTTCTTCGATCATGCGTTTTGTCTTACCATAGGGATTGATGGGGTTTAGCGGATGGTCTTCGTCAATGGGTATTTTCTGGGGATTACCGTAAGTTGAACAGGTTGAAGAAAACACAAAGTATTTGATGTCATTGTCCAGGACGGCATGCAGCAGCTGGATCGTGTTGCCCAGGTTATTTTCATAGTACTTTAAGGGATCTTCAACCGATTCTCCCACATAAGCGTACGCCGCAAAGTGCATCACGGCATCTATTTTATACTGACTGAGGCATTCTTTTAAATGCACCGGATCGCCCACATCGCCTTGGAAGAATTCTCCCCACCTGACAAAATCTTTATGCCCGTATACCAGGTTATCGATTGTTATGGGGTGAAATCCCTTTTTGGACAGCTCTTTGCAGCAATGGGAGCCGATGTACCCGGCACCGCCGGTAACCAGTATGTTCATAGGGTAGTCCTTAAAAGTGACTAAATTGATCTAAAGTGAGCTAAAGTGCCTAAAATTATTTTGCACGGCTGCCTATGATGCACCCTTACCAATAGATGTAAATAAAGCAAGCAGTTCGCCGCTTTCTTCATAATCGGATTTTACTTCCTCCGATGAAAGCCAACCCACATCTGCAATTACTTCTAACCAAAATTGGGTCTCATTGGGCCTCACCTTCACAGATCCTTATTTTATTTCTGAAATCGGCCTTACTCCTGGCCCGATTAGCTTCTCTTTAGTTGGCCCCAACGGAAGATCCTGCTTTTGTAATTTGAGTTCTTATAACTCTGGCTTCAGGGGTGTTCGGTAATTTGGCAGATAATATGATGATTTGAACGGCGAATTTTCGAGTCCGCTTCTCAAGCTCCCTGGAGAACTCTTTGTTATCCATAACTTTAGCTCACTTTAGTCACTTCCAACTTTAGTCACTTGTTATATAAAACCTTTTTGCTGGAGAACGAGTATGATCTGGCGGGCAGCCTCATCCGGTGTCATATTGGTGGTATCGATACGCACCTCGCAATTTTCAGGTACTTCGTAAGGGTCGTCGACGCCGGTGAAGCCTTTGATCAGCCCGGCTCTGGCCTTGGCATACATGCCTTTGCGGTCCCGTTTTTCACACACTTCAATGGGTGTGGACACATGCACCTCGATAAAGCCGCCATAGCCTTCGATGGTTTTACGTATTTCCCTGCGGGTGGACGCATACGGTGCAATCGGGGCGCAAACGGCAATGCCGCGGTTTTTGGTGATCTCGCTGGCAACAAAACCGATGCGCTGGACGTTAATATCCCGGTGCTCTTTGGAAAAGGTCAGCTCGCTGGACAAATTCTGCCGCACGATGTCGCCGTCCAGCAGGGTTACCGGACGATCCCCCTATTTCCAGGAAACGCGCATAGAGCACTTTGGCAATGGTGGATTTTCCGGCACCGGAAAGGCCGGTCAGAAAAACCGTCAATCCCTGTGTGCGCGGCGGCGGATAAGCCTTTTGAAGTTCTTCGACAACTTCGGGAAAGGTGGCCCAATCCGGTATTTTGCGGCCGGTACGGATGCGCTCTCGAATATCGGAGCCGGAGAGCGAAATAAACTGCGTGCCCTCCGCTACCTGATCGGCACAGCGGAATTCATCTTCAAAGGGCAGATAGACCATCTCGGTAAAAGGCACGACCGTTAAACCGATCTCTTTGGCTGTGTTCTTCGGTCAGTTTGCAGGCTTCGTCACTTTTATAATAAGGATTGCCGTTGCAATCGAGGCCGGGACCGGCATGATCCCGGCCGGTGATAAAATGAGTGCAGCCATAATTCTTGGCAACGATGGAATGCAGCAGGGCTTCCCGGGGACCGGACATGCGCGTGGCCAGAGGCAGCAGGTTCAGCAAAAAGGTATCCGGGGGATAATGCTCCGCAACCCGCCGATAGCAGCGCACCCGGGTATAATGATCAAAATCGCCGGGCTTCGTCATACCGGCAATCGGCAGCAGTAAAAGATTGGCATTGGCATCTCGCATGGCATTAATCGTCATTTCAAACTGGGGGCGGTGAATCGGGTTGCGGGTCATAAATGCCGCCATGCGCTTCCAGTCGAATTTTTTGAAATTTGACCGAATTTCAGCCGGGGTCATGCGAAGCTGCTTAAAATCGGAATGAAGCGGCGGGCTTAAAACTTCGAGTTTGCCGCCAATGTAGTAATCGCCGGCGACATTAAGCAGATAATCGGTTTCCCGGGTGGGTTTTATCAAGCGTGCCACAAATCAGCCTGGCCTCCTTTTCGCGCTCAACCGGCCAGATATCTTCGATATGCATAACCGCAAGCAAATAGCCTTCCGGATCCCGCAGAGCGACAGACTGACCGGCTTCAAGGCTGCGGGCCTGAAGCTCGCCGACATCCATGCAAATCGGAATCGGCCACAGGACATCATTTTGAAGCCGCATGCGGTCAAGGACGGATTCATAATCGGAGCGGATCATAAAGCCTTTCAGCGGTGAAAACCCGCCTGTTGCCAGCAGTTCCAGATCGCACATCTGACGTTCATTTAAGGTAATATCCGGCAGGTTGAGGGCGATTTCCTTTAACAGAAGGGCGCGTTTTTCATCCACACATAGATCTATCAGCTCTCCACCGTGCGGCATAACACTGCTTGTATCATTCATTCTGACTTCTCCAAACATACTCCTGTTATTGCGATATTCTAAAATTTGAATCGCTGTTATATGCTTTTATTCGCCCTCAAGGCAAGAATTAAAAAATGAGCGTTTCAAATTTTAAAAATGGGAACCATTTATTATTTTTAAGGAATTCTACCCGTTGAGAGCCTCTGGGTCGAACGATCGTTTTTAATTTTTTAAATTTGAAACCCTTTGGTCTTCGCTTTCAGCTTCGACCTAACAAGTCGGGATTGCCGATCTTACCGCACCTCCCCGCGAGCGGGACCCGCATAGGCAGCTATAGCGGAACGCCATCTTTCTTGTATCTACGGCAACCTCGACAATCGCTCAATTTAGGTTTGATTAATCTACTAGTATACCAAAATTAATCTAATAAATACAGAGGTTAATATGGCGGTCGGGGTTCAAGGTTCAAAGGTTCAGGGGTTCAGGTTTCCGGGTATCCGGTCTTGGGGTTTTAATCAGACAGGATTAACAGGATTTTTAATATAATTCTTTTTAGTCGCTCTCCAGATGAGAGCGACTAAACCTAATCCACTTTCAGCAAAATTAAATACTTATTACACAACGGCAAGCATAAATTTAGGTAGTTAAATAGTTGCATTCCAAATTGACTGCAAATTCTAATTGGCCGCAGGCGATTGTGTATTTTCAGTTTCATCTGGAAGCTGAAAATTAAAAAAAGATCCAAATAATCCTGTTAATCCTGCTTGCCCAGTTAAATACGAAGTCCATTTA
>PVMK01115262.1_pt1 | contig 47920 bp, 45 predicted proteins | sample 1853481 | NCBI WGS metagenome assembly PVMK01 (sample SAMN08533507, study PRJNA380276) | Marine sediment metagenome, whole genome shotgun sequencing project.
AGGCTCCGGCATTCGTGGACAGCGCGGTTCAGGTATCCGCGGTCAGCGAGGCTCCGGCATTCGCTGATAACTTAGTTCAGGTCTAAAGCACACAGTTTTAGCTCCATGAACTTCATCAGGATAGTAGGCTAATTGTCTTTATTTGGTGGTAATTCATAATAATAAAGTCCTATACCAACTTCCCTTCCAGATATATTTCCGCTATCAAGTGGTTGCTCTAACTTCGATAGGTAATCATCAAAAGACCTCCCAAATTCAGTAAGCCTTGCTCTAGCCACCTTCTTTACTTCCGGAAAATAGCTGGGATCAATTGTTGTAACACCCCATATTTGCTGAAAGCTTAGGTCATCTTTATTCTCAGGATTGCAGTTGTGCGCGAGAGTTTCAGCAGCTGACTGAATAATTGAGTCGAATCCTAGTGCCAACCGGTCATCCAGGCCTGGAGGGACAAACTCTCTCTTCAAGACCATCAACGTCCCATCCTCAAGCACCCGAATTGCGCCTATTCTTTTTAATTCAGTACGCATTGCTCCAGCAGGGATATCTCCTGCATATTTTCTTACTAGAGAAGTGAATGATATATCCCCGTTTTCAAAATCAATGACAACCGGATTCCCATCTTTATCACTATATTCAATGTCAGTATGCCAATGCTGCAAAACTAAAGCGCCTGGAGAAATACTTACTGTGTAATCAATAAGACTGTCTAAGCCATTTTCCCTTATCTTCCTAATCTCTTTTCGTGAAATCCCAGTCATTACGGCAACACGAGAAATATTTGTTGGTCTCCCACGGAGACCGTATTCAATCGTTGCTTCGTCGATAAATGCGGCCTTAGCAATATCTGAAAACTCTCGATAGCCCACACCGGCTCTCAACAAGGTCCGCGTAATAGGCTTTAACGCTACAAAAAGTGCTTTAAGAATCTTGCTCTGAAGTGGGCTGCTCATGTATAGCAATATAGGAAAGCTACCGCATAGGGTCAATATCGACCATTTACTGCAAAACCTTGCGAAATGGCAATTAATTAAGGCTACGGAGGTAATATGGCGTGGAAGCTGGTGCCAACAGGCGGTCTGAGGCTTCTCAGGTGTGAAAGTAGCGGTCGTTACAAAGTTCAGGCATCCAGAATTTTTAGTAACGCGGCTTCATCCAGCAGTGTAACGCCAAGTTTTTGCGCTTTTTCCAGCTTGGAACCCGGCCTGTCGCCGTATACAAGGTAATCGGTCTTGCCCGAAACACTACCGGTTACTTTGCCACCGCGCTGTCTGATTGCATCCTTGGCTTCATCACGACTCATTGCGGTAAGGGTACCGGTGACAACAACACTTTTCCCGCTGAATGCATGTGAAGCTTTTTGGCCGGGCTTAATAATCGGGTTGGACAGCGTCAGGCCATTCTTGTCCGTTAGCTGAGCAATAACTTTCATATTGTGCGGTTGACTAAGAAAAGCATGAATATGCTCGGCAACTATGGGGCCAACATCAGGGACCTGCTGCAGCACTTCCACATCATCTGCAGACTTCAGCAATGCATCCAGACTACCAAAGTGGTCCGCCAGATTTTCAGCCGTTGCCTCCCCTACTTCTCTGATACCCAAAGCATAGAGAAACCGTCCGAGAGGAACATTGCGACTACGATCTATCGATACAAGTAAATTCTCTGCTGATTTATCTGCCATTCGCTCTAGCTCGGCAATGGACTTTGCATTCACAAGCTCGACATTAAATAAATCGGCCGGCGTTTTAAGTATCTCCTTATCAACCAACTGGTCTATTAATTTGCTGCCCAATCCTTCGATATTCAGCGCACGTCGCGACACAAAGTGCTTAAGCGCTTCTTTCCGCTGAGCGGAACAATACAAACCACCACTGCAACGGGCCACTGCCTCACCTTCGGGGCGATCTATATCTGAACGACATACCGGGCAAACTTTTGGCAAACGTGGTCGCCTGGCACCCTTTGGTCGACGTTCCAGCACAACCGCAACTACTTCCGGGATCACATCACCGGCACGGCGGACAATGACCGTATCACCCACCTTCACATCCTTACGTTCCAACTCATCTATATTGTGCAAGGTGGCATTCGATACCGTTACACCCCCAACAGCGACTGGCTCCAGACGTGCCACGGGTGTAATTGCACCCGTTCTGCCTACTTGCCAGTCAATGGCATTGACCGTGGTCAGCTCCTCCTGCGCCGGGAACTTGTAGGCAATCGCCCAGCGCGGCGCTCTGGATACAAAACCAAGTGCCTCCTGCCGTGCATAATCATCAACTTTGAAAACAACACCATCAATTTCGTAGGGCAAATGATCGCGGCTAACTGCAATCTGGTTGTAGTAATCAAGACAACCATCGACACCTTTTACAACGCGGTTTTCCGGGCAAATCCGAAAACCCCACTCAGCAAGCCGGGCTAAAGTCTGACTCAGCCTTTCAGGTAGCGGCCCACGCTCGACCACACCCGTACCGTATATAAACAAGCTAAGCGGCCGTGAGGCCGCCACTTTAGGGTCCAGCTGACGCAAACTCCCCGCCGCTGCATTACGAGGGTTAGCAAATGTCTTTTCATCCCTGTTCCCTGGCACGACGATTTAGCTCATCGAAGCCCTTCCGCGGCATGAACACTTCGCCACGAACTTCCAGGACCTCAGGATAATCATTACCCTGAAGCTGCAGTGGAACAGCACCAATCGTTCGGACATTATGGGTGACGTCTTCCCCTGTTTTGCCATCACCACGAGTCGCCGCCACGACCAATCGGCCGGATTCATAACGAATGCTGATAGCCATGCCGTCGAGTTTCGGCTCTGCAGAAAAGGCTATAGGGTCAGATTCCTCCAGCCGATCTTCTATACGCCTGACAAAGTCCCGCATTTGTCCTGGCTGAAAAGCATTATCCAGCGATAACATGGCAACCCCATGCGCAACACTGCCGAACTCAGCTTGCGGCGTACCACCCACTCGCTGCGTAGGTGATTCAGGGATTACCAACTCCGGATATGACTGCTCCAACTCTCTGAGCTGATTAAACAATCGATCATATTCCGCATCCGGCACTTCGGGATCGTCAAGTGAGTAATAACGGTAATCGTGATGCGCAATTTTTATACGCAGTTCAGCTACCCGCTTCTGCATATCCTGAGATGGACTCATCGACAAGCCCCGGATCAATCGCTTTCGTGATTAGCAGATTGCTGATGGTGCCGCAAAAACTCGATCACCTCTTCACGCATATAGCGTTCCCGCTGAACACTCAGAGCACCGCCCTGCTCATCCAGCAAATGGCCATCGACTTCCTTTGCGACGGCTCGTGCCGTTTGCAACATGTCATCGAACAACCTAACACCATCTTCAGGAGCGGGTAACACCATGAAAATACTGATGCCCTTGTATTTGGATTCTTTCAACTTATTAAGATCAAATGAACCCGGTTCTACCAGGCTCGCAACACTGTAACGAATTCTTGTTGCGTCATGCTCATCAAGGCGATGAAAAATACCGTATTGCCCGTGCTGCAGATAGGCTGCGCGCAATGCAAGTATTAACTGTTCTGCGGGAAACTGAGCACCCGCCAGGGGCATTATCCGTACAGTTACCACCAAGGAATCCGCAGACAATTTGGGTAGATCGGGCTCGGGCTCAACCAACGCATCCGCGACGCCTTCAGGCAGTTCACCACCCGAAACCCCGCTATCCTTTACTACGTCTTGCTTGCGACGCAGCCCCCGGAAAGCAGAGATTCTGGAGCGGGCTGCCGCGAACCACCCACGGCTATAGGCAAATACCAGTGTAAGCACCAAAATGCCAATTAGTATCAGTACCCATCTGAATAAAGCCACGATGGTTAGCCTCGTAAAAACCTAAGCACTAACCTGCAAGCTTCACCGCTTCATCGATATCCACGGAGACAAGCCGCGAAACACCTGGTTCACCCATGGTGACACCGATCAACTGACTGGCAAGTTCCATCGTAACCTTGTTATGCGTGATGAAGAGAAACTGCACGTTTGCAGACATCTCGCGCACAATCTCACAGAAACGAGCCACATTGGCATCATCAAGTGGTGCATCGACCTCATCGAGCAAGCAGAAAGGCGCAGGATTCAATTCGAATATAGAAAATACTAACGCGACTGCGGTCAGTGCTTTTTCACCACCCGACAGAAGCTGAATACTGCTGATACGTTTACCGGGTGGCTGCGCCATAATCGTCACGCCTGCATTAAGCAGGTCATCACCTTCCAGGCTCATGTAAGCATGCCCGCCACCAAATAAGCGCGGGAATATACGTTTTAGGCCGGCATTTACATTCTCGAAGACTTCCTGGAAACGCGCGCGCGTTTCACGATCAATTTTACGAATTGCTTTCTCAAGCGTCTCAAGCGCGCTTGTTAGATCCTCGAATTGCACCTCAAGGTACTTCGCACGTTCTGACTGCTCTTCAAATTCCTCAATTGCAAGCAGATTTACCGTTCCAATACGGTCCAGTCCACGCTGAATTTTCTCCTGTCGTGCCTGCCATGCCTCAACACTGTATTCTTCCGGCAATTCATTCTGGATCGTCTCAAGATCCAGATTAGTAGCAGCAAATTGCTCAGCTATGCCCTCACGCCGAATTTCCAGCTCACGAACTGCCATCCGTCGACTGTCCACCAGCTCGCGCGCCTCGTTAACAATTTTGTCCTGTTCAGACCGGCGCAATTCCTGGCTGCGTAATCCATCGTTAGCCTTTTCAAGCTCTTCATGCTTGCCGCGCAGCTCATTGTCCACCGAAACCTTTAATATCAGTTGCTCCTGCAACTTCTCCTGTAACTCTGCAAGCGGAGTCTCTCCCTCACTTAAGTGGGTTGCGAGTGTTTCCAGCCGCTCGGTCAGCTGTTGTCGCTGTGACAGTGCCCGTTCGAGTGTGGTTGTAGCGGAGGCCCTGGATGAGCGTTGCGACTGCACCTCAATTGTTGTGGTCTGATAATGCTCACGATCCTCATCAGCTTTCTGCCGGTTAACATCAATCTCTTTCAGCAACTCCTGCTGCCGCGTCTTGAGATCAGCTTCCTGACCAGATAATTGTGTGCCCTTTTCACCAGCCTGACTCAGGCGAGCTTTGGATTCCCGTATAGCTGTAATAACGCCATTAATATCGGTATCGATACTCTGGCTGTCTTCGCCCAGCGCCAGTACACGCTGGCGTGAACGATCCAGCTCATTTCTCGTACCCGCCAGTTCAGTTGCTGCTGCCGAATGCCCTTTCGCGGCAGATGTCTGACTCACCTGCAAATCCTTTGCGCTCTTGCTCCAGGCGCTCAATTTCGATCTTAAGTTTTTCCCGGCTTTCCTCTGCGCGCTGCACCTGGCGTTGCAGAACTGCGATACTCTCCTGCAGCTCACGCATTTCTTTTTCACGGGTCAACACGCCACCAGATTCTGCGTCCCGGCGCGAGACTCTCACCCAGGTTCGACTCAGCCATACGCCCCCGGGCGTGATGACTGATTCACCAGCGCCTAACCTGGAACGCAATCGCATTGCTTTATCAAGTGTATCGGCTGTCCAGACTCGTGCCAGCAATTCAGCCGCAGGCCCCGCATTGTTAACCTGGGCCAGTAACCGGCCAGGCTGTGAATCTTCCGCATATTTCAGCGGGTCATCTTCAAACAGCAATACATTGCCATCCGGCAATCGATTTAAGTAAGAATCAAACTGCTTAACCGAGACTGCCTGAAGAAAATCACCCAGTACCGCTTCAACAGCAAGCTGCCATTCACCCTTAACTTCAAGCTTTTGTGCCAGCTTAGGCTGATTATCCAGCTTGTTTGCCGCCAACCACTCACCCACATGCTCCTCATCACCGCCAAGTGCTGCTTTTTGCAGCGTTTGCAGTGCCTCAAAACGTGCCCGTGAAGAATCCAGCTGACCACGATCAGTCTCCAGTTCACGCCCCAGTTTTTCCTGCTCACTACGATGATTATCCAGCCCCTGCTGCAGCTCCTGCTGTTTACGGGCTAATTCCTGCTCTCGCTGTGCCAATGTAGCTTCGACGCGCACCTGCTCTGCCAGCGTGCTCTCAAGTTCATCAACCGAGATATCACTGCGCTCAGATTCCAGACTGGCACTGCGACTTTGCAGTTGCACCAGCTGTGTCTCGAGATGCTCAATGCGAGCCTCCTCAACTTCGCCTATACGGCGTGACTCATTTAACTCATCGTTGAATTGATTCCAGTGTTCCTGCCACCGAGCCAGACCTGCTTCACTTTGTTCCAACAGGCTTGCAGATGCTTCTGCGGCCTGTTGAACGGAATCAAGATCTGGTGTTAATTCAGATATCTTCTGATCAAGTTCACGTAGCTGGGCCTCATCTACATCAATTTCACGACTGATCTCGGTAAGTAATCCCTGCGTCTCTTCGAGATCAAGTTTCTGCCTTTCCCGAGTCGACCGGTTGTGCTCAATTGCCTGTTCCAGATGCGAGATTTCCAGATCAACGGAATAGTGTCGTGCCTGTGTTGCGCTAAGCTCATCACCAATGACGATCTGCACCTGGCGGGCTGCTTCGATATCTGATTCAATTTTTCGCTGGGTCGCAACAGCAGATTCATGCTCAGTCTGCTTGCGCTCAAATTTCATGCGCTCTTCATGAGCCTCGGCATCAAGCTTGCCAAGGTTTATGGCCAGCAATTCCGCATCAACCTGGCGCAGTTCATCCTTCAATACTTTGTAGCGTTCGGCCGCTCTTGCCTGCTTCTGCAAATGCTGAAGCTGGTTGTCAATCTCTTCACGCAGATCATTCAGGCGGTCCAGGTTATCGCGGGTATGGCGAATCCGGTTCTCGGTCTCACGCCTGCGCTCTTTATATTTCGATATGCCTGCAGCTTCTTCAAGATGCCGGCGCATATCCTCGGGCTTCGCCTCAATAAGGCGCGAGATCATGCCCTGCTCAATAATTGAATAACTGCGGGGCCCCAAACCGGTACCCAGAAAAATACCGGTAATGTCTTTACGGCGACATCGCACGTTATTCAGAAAATACTGCGACTGCCCATCTCGCGACACAGTGCGCCGCACGGCAACTTCACCATAACGGGCAAATTGCCCGCCTATTGCGCCATCCGCATTGTCAAAAAACAGTTCGATGGAGGCCGCACCTATCGGCTTACGGTTCGCCGAACCGTTGAATATGACATCGGTCATCGAATCGCCACGCAGGTTCTTGGCCGATGACTCGCCCAAAACCCAGCGTATCGCATCAATAACATTGGACTTACCGCATCCGTTAGGGCCAACCACCCCGACCAGATTACTCGGCAATAGTATGGTTGTCGGATCAACAAAAGACTTGAATCCGGATAGCTTGATCTTGCTTAATCGCATTTTATTCGCCGATCATCTGCAATACAGATTGCCCGGCACTCTCCCCCGCACGTAAACGCACAATGTTTGTATATTGGCCCGTAGTCGACCATTTAGCCTTGGTGTACAGTAGCAACCCACCACGGCACTATCAGCACCACCAGCAAATGGACCAACTGTCATGAATACGCAGGATCAGAACTCCGCAACACGCTCCCCCCGCAGGGAACTGGAAACATTCAACAACCCTAACCCAGGCCGGGATTATAGCATCAGGATCACAATCCCGGAATTCACCTGTTTGTGTCCGAAAACCGGCCAACCTGATTTTGCCACCCTGTTCTTGGACTATATACCCGAAGCTGCCTGTGTGGAACTCAAATCCCTCAAACAATATGTATGGTCTTTCAGGGATGAAGGCGCTTTCCACGAAGCGGTGACGAATACCATCCTGGCCGACCTGGTCACTGCAATGGAGCCACGCTACGCCCGTCTGACCGCCCGGTTCAATGTTCGGGGCGGAATCTACACCACTGTGGTCGCGGAACACCGCGCCAAGGGCTGGCAACCGGCCAGCCCTGAAATTATTCCACCCCAGGTACCGGCGCCCCTGATTAGTTCAATCCCATAGCAAACAACGCTTTCAGGCTCCTCACGGCACGCTGTCACAGACTTGGGAAAATACTGGAAAATGCTGCTTCCAACGTCCGTCGCAATATGTATAATCCGCCATTTTGCAGAGACCCCACTTGGGCAAAAGCAGGGATTTAGAGCATGGCCGCACGCAAGAAAATATCAAAGAAATCGGCACCTCGCCGCAGCAAAAAGAAGGTTACCCGGAAAAAGGTAGCTAAAAAGACTGCAAAGAAGAAGGTGGCCAAAAAGACTTCAAAGAAAAAGGTTGTCAGGAAAAAGACGGCTAAAAAAACTTCGAAGAAAAAAGCAGCTAAAAAGACTGCGAAGAAGAAGGTTGCCAGGAAAAAGGCGGCTAAAAAAACTTCGAAGAAGAAAGTAGCTAAAAAGACTTCGAAGAAGAAGGTTGCCAAGAAGAAGGCAGCTAAAAAGACTTCGAAGAAGAAAACCGCCAAAAAAATGTCAAGGAAGACTGTGAGCAAAAAGAAAACCAGCAAGAAAAAGGTGCCGGTGAAAAAGGCTCGTGCTAAAAAGGCAGTGGCAGCAGATACTGCCAAGCAGCCTGTCGGCAAACGAAAAATTGCTCCGCCCAAGGTCATCGTAAAACGTCCGGCAAGGATCGCGTCACATACGTTAATTAATCCGGCGGACCAACGGCCCGCGCGTCCTAAACGACGCAGGAAGAAGATCAGTGAAGACTTTTTGATTCACGGTATCACTCCTTATCAGGAAGAAAAAGGTGAGGAGTACATGGGTGAACAGCAGCTTGCACATTTCCATGAAATCCTGACTGCCTGGAAAACCGAACTGATGGAAGAAGTAGACCGCACCGTGCATCATATGCAGGATGAGGCCAGCAACTTCCCGGACCCCAATGATCGCGCTACTCAGGAGTCTGAATTTGGACTGGAACTGCGCACTCGTGACAGAGAGCGCAAGCTGCTCAAGAAAATTGACCAGGCGATCGCGCGCACAGAGGATGCGTCCTACGGATACTGTGAAAAAACGGGTGAAGAAATTGGTCTTAAGCGGCTCGAAGCGCGTCCCGTCGCCACCCTTAGCGTGGAAGCACAGGAACGGCGAGAAGTTTCTGAACGCCAATATAGCGATCAGGACGACCGTTACCGCTAGACTCCGAGCAACATCAAAAAGCCGGCATGTCGACTAGCACAGCGCCGGCTACTCCGGTTTATCGTGGTCGTTTTGCACCAAGCCCTACGGGGCCATTACATTTCGGCTCACTGGTCGCGGCTGTTGCCAGCTATCTACAGGCACTGGTAAATGATGGCGAATGGTTCGTCCGGATCGAAGATATCGACCCGCACCGTGAAGCGCCCGGTGCAACCGATGCTATCCTACGCGCGCTTGACGCCCACGGCTTTGAATACCCTGCTCCCCTCTACCAAAGCACATGCCTTGAAAGCTATGACGAGGTTATCGACAAACTGCTGGAAAATGGTCTGGCATACCGCTGCTCATGCTCACGCAAGACTATTCAGGCCACGGCCAATACAGGGCGCGCCGGAGTTATCTACCCCGGTACGTGCCGCCAGGCCACTGACGTCAGCACCCGCGAGGCCGTATCGGTTCGAATCCGCACGACCAATGAACTGACAGACTTTAGCGATGGCCTGCAGGGCGCCCAAATTTGTCGTCTGGAGCCAGAAATAGGTGATTTTCTTATTCGCCGGGGTGATAGCCTGGTGGCCTACCAACTCGCAGTAGTCGTCGATGACAGCAGCCAGAAAATAACGGAAGTTGTCCGGGGCACAGATTTGCTGGACTCAACCTTTATGCAAATCTGGCTGCAGCAGCAGCTAAATCTGCCGACTCCGCTTTATATGCATATGCCGGTGGCCATCGGACAGGACGGCAAAAAGCTGTCGAAACAGACTCATGCTATGGAAATAGAGTCCAGTAATTCCATTAAAAATATTTACCATACCTTTGTTTTTCTTGGGCTTAATCCTGATAAAAAGCTCAGCCAGGCAACACTGGCTGAATTGTGGTCATGGGGGCAACAAAACTGGCGCCCCCGGGTGCTGGCCAATCTGCTGGCACGCCCCACCAGCCACATTATCGGAGTATGATATTGCAGTGAATCGAACCATCGGGATTTAACAGTTGTCTACTCGGAGACAACATTCCTAACGCCCATTCCAGGCCATTTGTCCGGATCGGCACAGAAACGGGGGGGGTACCCCATGAACGAAGTTCGTTTGATTCGAAAGTATGCAAATCGCCGGCTATACGACACTGTCCGTAGCCGTTACGTTAACCTGGCAGATGTTCGCAACCTGATTGCAGAAGGTATCCGCGTCCGGGTCGTCGAACAATCCAGCACAAGGGATATCACCAACAGTATATTGCTGCAGATTATTGGCGGCATGGAACGTGATGACGGAGCGCTGCTAACCACCGGGTTTTTGACTGATCTGATTAAGGCCGCGGGAAGCGAGTCTGATCCCGGGCTGCCAGAACGGCTTCAATCTGCGCTTCGCAGTGCGTTACCGGCACCTGCACTACATCAGTAAACGTAACCGCTGGTACACGGTAAAAAAAATGCCTCCCGGGATATTCCCGGAAGGCACACAGAGCGTTGTTTGTTCGAATGCTCAGCGATCAAGCTGCCTCAAGATCACGCATGCTTAGACGCACCCGCCCCTGACGATCAACCTCAAGCACCTTTACCCTGATGATGTCACCTTCGTTAAGCTTGTCGCTGACTTTCTCAACCCGCTCATCAGATATCTGCGAGATATGCACCAGGCCATCTTTACCCGGCAGGATCGTAACGAATGCACCGAAGTCCATCAGACGAGCCACACGACCTTCATAAATCGCACCAACCTCCACTTCAGCAGTAATCAGCTCGATCCGGTTCTGCGCCTCACGGCCCGCAGCACCGTCGACCGACGCAATCTTAATCGTGCCGTCGTTATCGATATCAATAGTCGCGCCAGTCTCTTCGGTAATGGCACGAATCGTTGCGCCACCCTTGCCGATGACATCACGAATTTTATCAGGATCGATTTTGATAGTAACAATGGTTGGAGCCCACTCAGAAACCTGCTCACGCGCAGTATCAATCTCTTTAGCCATCTCACCAAGTATATATAAGCGGGCTTCACGCGCCTGCGCCAGGGCATCGGACATGATTTCCTTGGTGATACCCTGGATCTTGATATCCATCTGCAGTGCAGATATACCCTCAGAGGTACCTGCTACCTTAAAGTCCATATCACCGAGGTGATCTTCATCACCCAGGATATCGGTCAGAACCTGATAGCGGTCACCATCCTTAACCAGACCCATGGCTACGCCGGCTACGGGTGCCTTTATCGGCACACCTGCATCCATCAGTGCCAGACTCGTGCCACACACACTGGCCATCGAACTGGAACCATTAGACTCGGTGATTTCTGATACCACACGAATGGTATAGGGGAACACATCAGCGTCAGGTAACACAGCCTCAATACCGCGACGAGCGAGTCGACCATGGCCAATTTCACGACGCTTCGGCGACCCCATGAAGCCGGTTTCACCTACGCAATAAGGAGGGAAATTATAATGCAGCATAAAGCGATCACGAAATTCGCCATCAAGCGCATCAATAATCTGTGCATCACGATCGGTACCCAGTGTTGCAACGACAATCGCCTGGGTCTCACCACGTGTAAACAGTGCGGAACCATGAGCACGCGGCAAAACGCCTGTACGTACATTAACCGGACGAACAGTGCGGGTATCGCGACCGTCTATACGGGGTGCACCACTCAGGACTCGCTCCCGAACTACCTCACCCTCCAGCTTATGGAACTGAGCTTTCACTCCGTCGGCAGAATATTCACCCTCACCTTCAGCCGGCACCAGCGCGGCTACTGCGGCATCACGAATTTCACCAATACGAGTGTAGCGTTCCTGCTTTTCAGATATCTGATAGGCATCCGTTAACGCAGCGGTGGATTGAGCTTTAACGGCATCAACCAGCGCAGAATTAACCTCGGGTGCCTGCCAGTCCCAGGCTGGCTTGCCAATTTCGGCAGCCAGTTCACTAATTGCTGTAATAGCCACCTGCATCTGCTCATGGCCAAATACTACGGCACCCAGCATGACGTCTTCTGACAGACAATCAGCTTCAGATTCAACCATCAGCACCGCATCTGCAGTACCCGCGACTACCAGGTCAAGCTGGGAAGTCTGAAGTTCAGTCTTGGTGGGGTTCAGAACATAAGCGCCATCAATAAAGCCAACCCGTGCGGCGCCAATAGGCCCCTGGAACGGCATGCCTGAGATAGCCAGTGCTGCTGAAGCACCAATCAGTGCAGGTATATCCGGGTTAACTTCCGGATTCAGGGAGATGACCGTTGCTACGACCTGAACTTCATTTTTGAAGCCCTTGGGGAACAGCGGCCGCACCGGACGATCAATAAGCCGTGACGTCAATGTCTCTTTTTCGGCCGGGCGCCCTTCACGCTTAAAGAAACCACCTGGGATCTTGCCCGCGGCGTAGGTCTTTTCTTCGTAGTTTACCGTGAGCGGGAAAAAATCCCTGCCTGGATCTGCCTGCTTTCGCCCTACAGCAGATACCAACACCACTGTATCAGCAACATTGACGATAACTGCACCGTCAGCCTGACGCGCTATTTCACCGGTCTCTATACTGACCTCGTGGGCGCCGTACTTGAATTTTTTAATTACAGCCACTTTTCATTTACCTTTTAATCACTGGTCTTTCCTGTTTAACACAGGCATACAAAAATACTGATCAGCACCAACTGATGCTCTGACTATTTATGTATGCGACGATTTTAACCATTACCGAATGACGTTATAAAGCGGAACCCTGAATCAGCCGCCACCGGTAAACAAACCGGTCGGACAGCTATAGTTATGTGCTTTGTGACGTCTTATCTGGAGAAATGGGCACTCAGCGACGCAGGCCGAGTCGAGTAATCACTTCGCTATAACGCTTGTGATCTTTATCCTTGAGGTAATCTAACAGCTTGCGGCGATTATTGACGAGCATCAACAGACCACGACGTGAGTGATGATCTTTCTTATGTGTGTTGAAGTGTTCGGTCAGTTCGCTAATACGAGCAGACAGTAACGCGACCTGAACTTCCGGCGAACCGGTATCAGCGTCGTCGCGCTTATAATCCTCAATGATTGCTGTTTTTTGAGCTCCCGAAAGAGACATCAGAACTTTCTCCTGTTAACCACTATTTCTTTAGCCCTGGTTAGCCCCAAGGTTTCGCGCGGTATTGTACCCATAGAAGTCACGCTGTAACACCCTGATTTTGGAATTATTTTCATTTTCCTGGCCACACACGAGCAGCGCTATCAAGCCCCCACGAACAATCGTTTAGGGGCGATCGCGCCTTCCGGCTGAATCTCTCCTATACCCATGAAGCGCGCTTCCTGGTCATAAATCCTGACAAGTCCGCTCAAGCCTTGAGGAGCATGACCTACTGGATGACCGCGGCGCAGGTAAAAGGCCTCATCTTCGGTTAAGTCCACCGCTGGGAAGCTCTCCAGGGCAGTATCTGCTGGCATCAGCAGTTTATCCAGTGCGGCTCGATCTTCCGCTAAGGAGGTTACCTGCTCCAGCGTCACCATGCCGGCCGTGGCAAAGGGCCCCAATGCAGTTCGTCGCAATGCGGCAACATGTGCCAGCGTACCCATAGCCTCAGCCAGAGTTTCGACCAGCGTCCTTATGTAGGTGCCTTTACTGCATCTCACGCGCAACACCGGCCGACACGGGGTCAAAACGTATCACTTCCAGGTCGTAAATAGTCACCCGCCGGGCTTTACGCTCCACTTCCTTGCCCTCACGGGCCAGTTCATAAAGGCGCTTACCACTTTGTTTAAGGGCTGAATACATGGGCGGAATCTGATCAATCTCTCCACGATGAGACGCCATTGCACTATCCAGCATTTCCGGCGTAATACTGGCGCATTCAGAGGTAGCAACCACCTGCCCATCAGCATCTGCGGTATCAGTACGGGTACCTATAGAGGCTTCAACTTCGTAGACTTTGTCGGCATCCAGCAGCCAGTGAGATACCTTGGTGGCCTGCCCAAAACATAAGGGCAACATGCCACTGGCCAGGGGGTCAAGGCTACCGGTGTGCCCGGCCTTGCGGGCGCCATACATATGCTTTACTTGTTGGAGGGCACGATTGGAGGTCATTCCAACCGGTTTGTCTAATATCAGAATGCCATTTACATCACGGACATTCTTACGCCGATATTGAACGGACTGTCCGCGAGGCTTTTCATTCATACTCATCGGAATCATTATCTAGCCCTGACTTTTTGTCAGCACTGATCGCATCCTCAATCAGCTGGTCCATCGCCCGCGCATTTTCTCCAGTATTATCCAGCTCGAAGCGGAGTTCCGGAACACGCCTGACTGTAAGGTCTTTGGCAAGACGACTTCGCATGAAGCCTACGGCACTTTTGAACGCATCATCTAATGAATCAGCCTCACCATCCGCTTGCAACACAGAATAATAGACCCAGGCAACACTCAGATCACGAGATACACGCACTGCAGTGATAATGGCTTGGGAAAGCCGCGGATCACGAACATCATTGCGAATAATATCGCTCAGCAGACGCTGGATCTGGTCTTCAATCCGGCGACTGCGGGGAAAGTCCCTCGACATAGCTATCGCTAACTAGGATTTAACTGAACTGCGGGCCACTTCGATACGCTCGAAGCATTCAATCTGATCGCCTGCTTTGACATCGTTATAGCCCTTGACACCGATACCACACTCGGTGCCGGAACGAACTTCATTGACGTCATCCTTGAAACGACGCAGAGATTCCAGCTCGCCTTCATAAATAACCGTATCGTCACGCAGCACACGGATAGGATTGCTGCGTTTAACATAGCCATCTACTACCAGGCAACCAGCAATCTCACCCAGCTTCGGTGAACTGAATACATCCCGAACCTCGGCCAGACCAACAATCTGCTCGCGGATTTCCGGAGCGAGCATGCCTGTTACTGCCGACTCAACATCTTCAATGGCTTCATAGATGATGCTGTAGTAACGGACTTCCAGACCCGATTCCTTTATCGCATTGCGAGCTGCACCATCGGCACGGACATTGAAACCTATCAAAATCGCGTTTGATGCGGCCGCAAGGTTAACGTCCGACTCTGTGATACCACCAACCCCCGCGCTGATAACCTTAACGGTGACCTCTTCGTAGGAAAGCTTAACCAGCGCGTCACGGAGCGCCTCAGCACTGCCATGTACATCTGCCTTCACCAGTATGGCCAGCGACTTCAGGTTGCCACTTTTCATCTGGCCAAATACATCTTCCAGATTAGCCGCTTGCTGCTTCGCCAGCTTGGCCTCGCGCAAACGTCCATGACGGATTTGGGCCACTTCACGCGCCTTACGCTCATCACCCACTACTGCAACCTCATCACCAGAACTCGGGGTGCCTGATAAACCAAGGATGGCAACCGGTGTAGAAGGCCCCGCTTCGTGGACCTCTTTACCATTCTCATCCATCATTCTGCGAACCCGACCAAAAACCTGGCCTGCAACAAGTGCATCACCCTGCTTCAGGGTGCCCCGAGTTATCAGTGCTGTTGCAACGGTGCCACGCCCGGTCTCTAAACTGGACTCAATCACAATACCCCGTGCCGGACCTTCAGCGACCGCTTTCAGTTCAGCCACATCCGCCTGAAGCAACAGGGCTTCCAGCAAACTGTCAACACCTTCGCCTGTCTGTGCTGACACATTGATAAACATATTTTCGCCACCCCAATCTTCAGGAATAACTTCCAGAGCTGCGAGTTCATTACGCACCCGCTCAGGATCTGCTTCCGGTTTATCAATCTTGTTAACTGCAACAACTATAGGTACACCAGCCGCTTTTGCATGCTGAACAGCTTCTTCAGTCTGCGGCTTAACACCATCATCGGCCGCAACCACAAGAACAATAATATCGGTAACCTGGGCACCGCGTGCGCGCATCGCGGTAAATGCGGCATGTCCAGGGGTATCAAGAAATGTGATCTGGCCCTTATCAGTCTTAACGCTGTATGCACCTATGTGCTGGGTAATGCCGCCAGCTTCACCTGCAGCAACCTTGGTGCGCCGGATATGGTCCAGCAACGAAGTTTTACCATGATCGACGTGACCCATAATGGTCACAACAGGAGGACGAGGAAGCTCGTCACCCTCAACTTCAATCGATGCAAGAATCTGGTCGTCAAGCGCATCATCATTTACGCAAACAGGTGTATGCCCTAACTCCTCAACAACGAGAACAGCCGTATCCTGATCAAGGACCTGATTGATAGTGGCCATAACGCCCATACCCATCATGGCTTTGATGACCTCACCACCCTTGATCGCCATTTGCTGCGCCAGATCACCGACAGTTATGGTCTCGGCAATCCGTACCTCACGTATAACAGGTGCAGTCGGCTGCTCAAAACCATGCTGACTGTCAACATTGACCGACACATTGCGGCGCCGGGTTTGCTTTTTCTTGCGGCGGCGTTTTTTGTCGGTGGAGACATGTAAAGTGTGTCCGGCATCCTGTGCCTTGGCACGACGTTGGTTGCGTGAATCCTGCTCACGGGCTGCGCTTTCCTTTTCAGCCGCCTGCCGGGCCGCCACCTGTGCCGACTCGCGCGCAGTGGTTTCTACCTTGCCGGCGCGAACTGCCTCTTCTGCCTTGGTTCGTTCCGCTTCTGCCTCTTCTTTGCGGCGGATTTCAGCTTCTTCAGCCTCACGCTTGCTGGCTTCTTCAGCTGCCAGCCGATCCTGCTCAGCTTTCTCAGCCGCTAAGCGTGCTTCTTCCTCGGCATTTTTCTGCGCATCCAGCTCATCTTGTTGCTGGCGCACCTCTTCTTGCAGGACATCACGCTTAATATAAGATTTCTTGCGCCTTACCTCGATATTAACGGTACGTGAGCGTCCCTGACCTGCTGCCAGTTTCAATTCACTTTTATCGCGACGGTTTAGCGTAATCTTGCTGGGCGCAACTGAAAGCTTGTCAGTCTTACGTCCATGAGTCCGGCGCAGATGATTAAGCAACTCCATCTTGCCATCGTCACTAATAAGGTCATCGGCGCCACTGACCGATACGCCCGCTTCACCCAACTGGACGAGCAAACGCTCAACAGACACCTTAAGCGTCTCAGCAAATTCTGTGACGGTCACACCGGACATATACGTTCTCCGTTACCGAGGATCTTCATTTAACTCGCCTGTTCCTCGTCCTCAAACCAGTGAGCACGAGCAGCCATAATTAACTCACCCGCACGAACCTCATCGAGTTCTTCAATATCAACCAATTCATCAACTGCCTGCTCAGCAAGATCTTCGCGCGTAATAACCCCCCGACTGGCAAGTACGTAAGCAAGACTCTTATCCATTCCTTCCAGGCTCAGCAAGTCTTCTGCCGGCTCTGCTTCATCAATAATTTCTTCACTGGCGATGGCGCGAGTCAGCAGCACGTCGCGAGCACGATTGCGGAGCTCCTCCACAATCGCTTCATCGAACTCATCGATCGACAGCAATTCTTTTGAAGGAACGTACGCCATCTCTTCCATAGAGGAATACCCTTCCTGAACCAGGATTAGTGCGACATCCTCATCAACGTCAAGCTGCGCCATAAACATCTCAAGCAGTTCACGAGCTTCCTGCTCGCTCTTTTCATCAGCATCCTGCTCTGTCATGACGTTCAGCTCAAAACCGGTCAGCTGGCTGGCAAGCCTGATATTTTGTCCACCACGACCAATGGCCTGTGACAATTTTTCTTCTTCTACAGCAATATCCATGCTGTGCAATTCTTCATCCAGCACGATTGAGGTCACCTCAGCCGGAGACATCGCATTAATTACGAATTGGGCCGGGTTTTCATTCCACAATATGATGTCAACGCGTTCACCGGCCAGTTCATTCGAAACGGCCTGAACCCGTGAACCCCGCATGCCCACACAGGCACCAACCGGGTCGATACGCTTATCATTACTTTTAACCGCAATTTTCGCCCGCAAGCCCGGATCGCGAGCAGCACCCAGAATCTCAATCAGGCCCTGGCCTACTTCAGGTACCTCAATTTTGAAAAGCTCTACGAGGAATTCTGCCGACGTGCGACTGAGAAATAACTGTGGGCCGCGGGCTTCGCTACGAACTTCATAAAGCACAGCCTTTACACGATCATTCGGGCGAAATGGCTCACGCGCAATCATATCGTCACGTGCAATAAAGCCCTCTGCATTGCTGCCCAAATCAACATAAACGCCATTGCGATCAACACGTTTAACAATACCTGACAGCAGTTCACCAACCCGATCTGTAAATAATTCCACCGTCTGAGCACGCTCAGCTTCGCGGACGTTTCTGCACGATTACCTGTTTCGCAGTTTGAGCTTCAATTCGACCAAATGTGACAGATTTGATGGGCTCTTCAACAACCCCACCCGGCTCCGCATCAGGATTGATATCAACAGCATCAATCATGCGTAATTCGCGCTCGGGGAATTCCAATTCGTCAGATTCATCTGCAAACACAGTCCACTGCCGAAATGATTCGTATTCACCTGTCTCACGATCAATGCTGACACGAGCATCAATATCTTCACCGTGCTTACGACGGGTAGCCGAAGCAAGCGCGGCCTCAATAGCCTCGAAGATAATTTCCTCGGCTACGCCCTTCTCGTTTGAGACGACCTCAACTACATTAAGAATGTCTTTACCGTTCATTCTGTTTCAACCATCCAGCCCGTATAACGGCTGTTTCAGTATTTAGGCACAACACGTGCCGTATCAATTTCCTGCAGAGGGATCAAAAACTCTGCTTCCCCTTCCTGCAATACAACGTTCGGTTCTGCATAACCCATTAGCTTGGCTTTAAAATTTCGCCGACCTTCAAATAGTCGCTTTAACTTCACCTTCACATTTTCACCGGCAAAGCGCTCAAAATGTTCAGCCTTTACCAATCGCCGGTTCATCCCCGGTGACGATACCTCCAGGTTGTAATCTCCTGGAATCGGATCTTCAACATCCAGCAAGGCACTTACCTGACGGCTGACTGCTTCGCAGTCTTCCAGCCTGATGCCTGCTTCGCAATCGATATACAACCGTACAAAGCCGTGTGCACCCACCTGCAACTCCAGGTCGGCAAGCTCGAAGCCCAGTCTTTCAACCGTAGTCTCCAGCATCTTTATTAACTGTTCCCGACTTACCTGGCTCATGTCCGGGTATTTCTCCCGCTTAAGCCGGCTATACACCGGTCAGCTCATCTCAAACATCAAAAAACAAAAATGGGCCTAAAAGCCCACTACCCCGGTTACTTTCAGCCCTTATTCTGAGGCTTTCCAGATCCGTCCAACCACAAAAAAAGCCTCTCGCGGAGGCTTTTTCTACCGATGCTGGTAGGGGGCGCTTATCCCGATCTCTGCCTCTGATCAATAAATAATCAGAAATAAAATCTATAAGCAACTGATTTTATTAATAAAACTAAGAGCCAGTTGCTCCGCTGTCCCTTGTAGGGCGGTGATTCTACCAGAGGCGCCCGATAAATGGCAGCATTACGGCCTTCTCAGCTCATATGCTCAGATATAAATCTGACGCCCCGCGCCCTCACCCACAAAGAGGCACGCAATGAAAGCGCACGAAACTACCACTCCATACGGCAAAAACAGAGGTTCGGGATATATTAGCTCGCTAATCATCAGTACTTTGCTAAGTATATTCAGCCAGCAGAGCGCGCTGGCCGATGCTGTGCCATCACACCTGACCGTACTGCAGTACCACCACGTCAGCTCGAGCACCCCTGCTTCAACATCCATTTCCCCGGAGCAATTTAGCAAACATTTACTATGGCTTGAAGACAACAATTTTCAGGTAGTGCCATTAGCCGAAGCACTGGCAAAAATCCACGCAGGCGAAATACTACCCGACAAAACAGTGGCTATTACCTTCGATGATGGCTACCTGGACAACTATACGATGGCATTTCCGCTATTACGCCAACGTAGCTGGCCATTTACCGTGTTCATCAATCCTGCACCGCACGATGCAGGCAGAATTGGCTGGGCAAGTTGGGAGCAGTTGCGGGAAATGAGCACCGCCGGTGCCAGCATAGCCAACCACACCAGCTTCCACGCCTTTTTAATTCGCGAGAAGGACGGTGAATCAAAAGCTGACTGGCTGGACAGAATTAAAATTGATATTGAATTTGCGGAACGCCGCATTAAAGAGGAGATCAACCAGTCGCACAAAATTCTTGCATACCCTTACGGCGAGTCTAATCAGGATATTCGACAACTTATCGCAAATATGGGTTATAGCGCGTTCGGCCAGCACTCTGGTTCAGTAAGCACATCCAGTGATTTTGCAGATTTACCACGGTTTCCGCTTTCAGGCATCTACAGTTCACTGGATACTTTTATAACCAAGATGCTAAGCCTGCCTATGGATATCAAGCGTGCCTCCGCCATCACTGCATCTGGCGACAATATTCTTGCCAATCGGGAAGACAACCCAGTCCTTATGCTGCACCTAAGGAGCAATGAACGCCCGTCGCTAAACTGCTTTGCATCTGGCCAGGGTGCTATAACCGTCGAATTTGAGGGTGAAGGTATTTACAAAATCCAGGCCCCAGAACCACTTCCAAGCGGTCGCAGCCGCTACAACTGCACCCATGCCAGTGAATGGCCTGGACGCTTCTACTGGTATTCCTATGCCTGGATTCGCCGCGATAATGATGGAAGATGGACGCATCAATAAGGATGAGCCCGGTCTATCGGGCTCATAATCCGAAGGTAAAAAAACCCGCTGGCTCTAAAGAACCAGCGGGTCGTAATCAGTGGTAGCGGGGGTAGGATTTGAACCTACGACCTTCGGGTTATGAGCCCGACGAGCTGCCAGACTGCTCCACCCCGCAACTGAGGCCGCGCATGTTATAGGCTTACCTGAATTTTAGCAATACATTAGCTTTATTTGACAGCAGCGGCATCCGAATCGTTAGATCTAGCCGATAGCAGCCGCACAAAGCTCCAGTAGCGGGTCAGCGAACACACCCAATAACAACACACCCAACGCATTGACCGACAGCAATAAACGCACATCCATACCTGCCACCAGCGGTGTACTATCTGTCGGCGCATCAAAGTACATCAGGCGTATTACCCGCAGGTAATAAAATGCACCAACCACCGAGAAAATCACAGCAAAGATAGCTAACCAGGTTTGATTTGCGCCTACCAAGGGCTGTCAGCACATTAAGCTTTGCGAAAAATCCTGCAAATGGCGGTATGCCAATCATGCTCACCATAACCAGCAGCATCATCGCTGCGAACCAGGGGCTGCGCTGATTAAGGCCCCTGAAATCATCCAACTCATCAGATTCAAAACCACGGCGACTCATCAGGATAACTATGCCGAAAGCACCGGCCGCCATGATTGAGTAGATGATGGTGTAGAACAACGCTGCCTGTCGACCAGCTGCCGTACCTGCAGCAAAAGCCAGTAAAATAAAACCAACATGTGCGATGGTTGAGTAAGCCAGCATGCGCTTAATATTAGTTTGCGCAATCGCGACCACATTACCCAGCACCAGTGACAATACCGCCAGGGTTGCCAACATGGGTTGCCATGCCAGCGCTTCTGATGCCAGCCCCGTATGCAGCAGACGGGTCAACATCGCAAAAGCAGCCAGTTTCGGTGCAGTGCCAATAAACAACGTTACGCTGGTCGGTGCACCATGATAAACATCCGGGTACCCAGTTATGGAACGGCACAGCACCAAACTTGAAACCTATGCCCACCAAAATAAAGGTAGTTGCCAGCAAAACTGCGGGACGCTGCGGGTCACCCGCCGCCAATGCTGCTGCTATTTCGTTGAGCTGGAGACTGCCGGTCAGCCCGTATAGCAACGACATCCCATACAGCAGTACCCCTGATGCTATGGCACCCAGTACAAAATATTTCATGGCCGATTCAGCGGCTACCGGCGATTCCCGGTCGAAGGCGACCATCGCGTACAAAGCCAGCGACATCAATTCCAGCCCCAGGTACATCGTGATCAGGCTGTGCGCCGAAATCATGACCAGCATACCCAGGGTCGCAAACAGGCCCAGCAAGTAGTACTCGCCTTTCAGCAGACCACGGTCGCGCAGATAGCCATCCGAGTAGACAAACACCACGCCAACAATGAGCAGCGTGAACATTTTTAAAACTTTTGCCAGCGGGTCGGCAATATAGCTGCCACTAAAGGTTAGCGTCGTACCATCTACTGCTCCTGCGAACCAGGCAGCGACGGTCAAAGTTGCCAGCGACAACAGCAAAGTTACACCACGCAGGCGCCGGCTCAGGAACAGGTCTACCAGCATGACAATGCAGATACCTGTCGCGAGTACAATTTCAGCCAGCGCTGGCCCGATTTCGGGCGCTACAAATCCCATGATTCTTTAACTCTGCTCTATAACTTTGATTGCGTAATATGAGAAATAAGGTTTTCGATACTAGGCGTCATCATTTCCACTAATGGACCCGGGTACAAACCCAGTGCCAATACAGACAACGCCAGAATTATGAGTATTACCCCTTCACGAGCATTCATATCCGTCAGGGATTTAACGTCATCGTTGACGATATCGCCAAAAATAACTCGTTTTATCATCCACAACGTGTAGGCAGCCCCGAGGATCAATGTAGTGGCTGCCAGAAATGCATACCAGAAGCTCGCCTGGTAGCTGGCAACAATCACGAAGAACTCACCCACAAAACCTGACGTCCCCGGCAGACCGGCATTTGCCAAGGCAAAAAATACCATCAGTGCAGCAAACTTCGGCATGACATTGATCACACCACCATAATCGGATATCTGGCGTGAATGCATACGGTCATACATGACCCCAACGCAGAGGAACAGCGCAGCGGAAATAAGGCCATGGGATATCATCTGGACCATGCCGCCGGTAATGCCCAGTGCGATGCCAGCTGCAGTATCGGTATTGCTACCATTTCTGAGGATAGCCCAGGCTATGAAGAAACCCAGCGTGACAAAGCCCATATGCGCTATAGACGAATAGGCAATGAGTTTTTTCATGTCTTGCTGTACCAGCGCGACAAAACCGATGTAAACCACAGCTATAAGAGACAACGCGATCATCATTCCATCGAGACTGGCGCTGGCATCAGGCGTGATTGGCAAACTGAAACGAATGAAGCCGTAGCCACCCATCTTCAACAGCACAGCTGCCAGGATCACCGAGCCGCCAGTAGGCGCCTCGACGTGCGCATCCGGTAACCATGTATGCACGGGCCACATGGGCACCTTCACCGCAAATGCCACAAGAAATGCGAGAAAAATCCAGATTTGTTGTGACAGCCCTAATGGCAATCGGTGCATATCCAGAATGCTAAAGCTACCCGACTCCTGATATATATATATCAGGGCAACCAGCATCAACACCGAGCCGAGGAAGGTATAAAGGAAAAATTTCAACGAGGCGTATACGCGTCGTTTACCACCCCACACACCGATGATGATGAACATTGGGAGCAACATCGCCTCCCAGAACACATAAAACAGCATGGCATCGAGCGATGCGAATACACCAATCATCAGGCCTTCAAGAATCAGGAAGGCGGCCATGTATTGAGCTGGCCGGGTCTTAATAACCTCCCACCCCGCCACAATGATCATGGGAGTCAGAAAGGTACTGAGCAGTATCAGGGGCGTCGATATTCCGTCTACCCCCAGGAAATACTGGATATTGAACTGCTGAATCCAGGGTGCACGTTCAACAAACTGCATACCCGGAGTAGAAAAATCAAAACCGCTGTACAACGAGATACTCAGCACAAAGGTTGCTATAGAAAAAAGTAATGCGAGCCAGCGATCCGGGCGCGCCCCTCTATCCCCAACAGCCAGGATCACAACACCGCCCAATATCGGCAGCCAGATTAATGTACTTAAAAGTCCCATATTTACTGCTTAAACGTATCTCTTAATATTTCATTCAATTAACAACGGCTACCAGATAAGCCAGCCAACCAGCACTACCAGCCCGATGACCATTGCAAATGCATAGTGATACAAATAACCCGTTTGTAATCGGCGCATCACGCCCGCGATGCGTGCGACCCTGTTGGCTGTTCCATCAACCAGGACACCATCAATCAAGGCGACATCTCCACCACGCCACAACCCGGTACCCAGCAACCGTGAGCCACGGGCAAGCACATTCTGGTTGAAGCTATCGAAGTAATACTTGTTATCCAGTACGCGATAGATAAATGCGAAGCGCGCCTGAATAACTGCCGGCAGCAACGGGTTTTTCAGGTACAGATACCAGGCTACTACCACCCCGGCTAAAGCCAGGTATAGCACCGGCGAAGTCAGCCCATGCAATAGGAATTTGAGCGGCCCATGAAAATCATGGCCAAGCTGGCCAAGAACATCGTGCTGTGGCAATACAAATATTGCAGAACCAAAGAAATCACCAAATAACAGCGGGCCTATGGTTGGCCAGCCAATTATTAACGACGGAATCGCCAGGAGTATTAGTGGCAGCGTCACTACCCAGGGTGATTCATGCAGATGATGTTTGGCATCTTCATCCATGCGCTCTTTGCCATGAAACACCATAAACAGGAGTCGGAAGCTGTATAACGCCGTCACAAAAACGCCGACCATCACACAAAAATAAGCGTACCCCGAACCTGCAATTTCCGAGTGCCCTACTGCTTCTATTAATGCATCTTTCGAAAAGAAGCCGGCCGTACCGGGAAACCCGATAAGCGCCAGGGACCCAATCAGACTGGTCCAGTACGTAATGGGCAGATACTTCTTCAAGCCACCCATCTTGCGCATATCCTGCTCATGATGGAGCGCGATAATCACTGAACCCGCAGCAAGGAACAGTAACGCTTTAAAGAACGCGTGGGTCATCAGATGGAAAATACCGGCCGCGTAGGCTGATGCACCCAGTGCTACCGTCATATAACCCAGCTGCGATAAGGTCGAATAGGCAATAACACGTTTGATATCGTTTTGTACCAACCCCAGAAACCCGGTAAACAACGCAGTGGTCGCGCCTATTACCAGAATAAAGGTCAGGGCTGTTTCAGAGAATTCAAATAATGGCGACATGCGTGCGACCATGAACACCCCTGCTGTCACCATAGTCGCAGCATGAATCAGGGCAGAAATCGGTGTTGGGCCTTCCATGGAATCAGGCAACCAGACATGCAGCGGCACTTGGGCAGATTTGCCCATGGCACCAATAAACAGGCAGATACAGGCCAGTGTAAGCACCGACCATGACGATGCGCCAACCACATTAATCTGCATATCTGCCAAGCTCTCAGCCTTTGCAAATACCTCAAAATAATCCAGGCTACCCGTATACATCAGCAGTGCTGCTATACCCAGCAAGAAGCCAAAGTCACCTACCCGGTTCACCAGGAAAGCCTTCATATTCGCGAAGATTGCGGTCGGGCGTTTATACCAGAAGCCGATAAGCAGATAAGAAACCACACCAACTGCTTCCCAGCCAAAGAATAACTGCAAAAAGTTATTCGACATGACAAGCATGAGCATCGCGAAAGTAAACAGAGAGATGTAGCTGAAGAAGCGCTGGTAACCATCATCATCATGCATGTAGCCAATGGTATAAATGTGAACCATAAGCGACACAAAGGTCACAACCGACATCATCAAAGCAGTCAGACGGTCAACAAGAAAACCGACTTCCATGTTAATCCCGCCAACCGATGCCCACTGATACACGGTCTCGTTGTAGAGTGGCAACCCATCAACCACCATGCCCTTAAGGACATACAAAGACAACGCACATGCCAGCGTGACACCGGCAATGGTAATCGTATGTGCACCAGCACGCCCGATCTGCTTACCGAACAGACCCGCGATGATGGCGGGCACCAGCGGACTAAGAACAATTGTGAGGTATATATTTTCCATGCCAGTCTTCCTAACCCTTCATGGAATCCATGTCTTCAACATTGATACTCGCCCGCGTCCGGAACAAGACCACCAGGATCGCCAGCCCAATCGCCGCCTCCGCAGCAGCAACTGTCAGGATAAAAAATACAAATACCTGACCATCTGTATTGCCCAGGAAATGGGAAAAAGCGATGAAATTAAAATTGGCTGACAGCAACAGCAATTCGATGCACATCAGCAACAGAATCATGTTCTTACGATTAATAAAAATACCGGCAATACTGATGGCAAAAAGCGCACCGGAGAGCATCAGAAAATGCGTCAGCGTTAACATCAGTCTTTCTCCGCCTCCATTTTTACAATGCGCACACGATCAGCACTCCGGACGCCCACCTGTTTGGAAATATTCTGAACCTTAAGCCCCGGACGACGGCGCATGGTCAGCACGATCGCCGCAATAATTGCGAGCAGCAGCACAAATGCAGCGAGTTCAAAGGCATAGACGTGCTCGGTATACAGCACTTCGCCCAGCGCCCGGGTATTACTGTAGTCAGCCGGGGCGGGCTCCGGCTTAGCCTGCACAGGCAGCCCCTGGCTGCGAAACCAAACGACACTCCAGACTTCAGCCATCGAGATACCCGCCACCAAAATACCCACCGGTGCATAGCGCATGAAATGCGAACGCATGGTGGTTGTGTCGATATCCAGCATCATGATTACAAACAGGAACAGCACCATGACTGCACCGACATAGACCAGCACCAGCGTCATGGCAAGAAATTCAGCTTCCAGCATTAACCACAGAATGGCACTGGTAAAGAAGGCCAGCACCAGAAACATTACGGAATGCACCGGATTACGCGCAACAATAACGCCGATGGCAGCGCCTATCAGTATTCCCGCATATCCAAAAAATATTATCAGTTCAAACATTTCGTTTACCGGTACTTCGCATCTGCGGCTTTATCTGCTGAAATCATGTCGTCATATTTGTCGCCTATAGCCAGCAACTTATCCTTGGTCATGATGTTCTGACCCTGCTCTTCCATGTGGTATTCAAAGATACGGGTCTCAACTATGGCGTCTACCGGACACGCCTCTTCACAGAAGCCACAGTAGATGCATTTAAAAAGGTCGATGTCATACCGGGTAGTGCGCCGGGTGTCATCTGGTCGCACCTCCGATTCAATCGTAATGGCTAGTGCCGGACATACTGCCTCACACAACTTGCAGGCAATACAACGTTCTTCCCCATTTGGATAACGGCGTAACGCATGCAATCCGCGAAACCGCGGTGATTGCGGGGTTTTTTCTTCCGGATATTGTATCGTTACCTTTTTAACGAACAGGTTTTTTAGTGTCAGGCGCAAACCCTTCACCAGTTCCCATAAGGTGAATGTTTTGATGGCCCTTACGATTGCATTCATATCATATGCTCCAGGGGCCTACTTGCATCCACCACATGATGCCTTCTACAAAAATCCAGATAATCGTAACGGGGATAAATACTTTCCAGCCGAGACGCATAATTTGGTCATAGCGATAGCGCGGAAAAGTTGCACGGATCCAAAGCATGCAGAACAGGAAGAAAATTGTCTTCACTGCCAACCAGTGCAGACCCGGTACGGTAATAAATGCCAGCGGCGTACCATGCAGGAATGTCCAGCCGGCAAAAGCCGAGTCCCAACCACCCAGAAACATCGTAGCTGTCAAAGCCGAAATTAAAATCATGTTGGCGTATTCAGCCAGGAAGAACATCGCAAAAGTCGCGCCCGAATACTCGACATGGAACCCGGCAACAATCTCTGACTCGCCCTCAGCCACATCAAAGGGCGCACGATTCACTTCTGCCAAACCAGAAATGTAAAATACAACAAAGAGTGGAAATAATGGCAACCAGAACCAGTTCAGTACACCGCCCTGCTGCGCTTCAATGATATCGCCCAGATTCAGGCTCTTGCTGGCCATCAATACACCAACCAGCGCAAAGCCCATCGCTATTTCATAGGCAATGATCTGGGCTGCGGAGCGCATTGCACCAAGCATTGCATATCTTGAGTTCGAGGCCCAACCTGCCAGAATTACGCCGTATACAGCAAGAGATGTAAGAGCCAGCACATACAGGAGACCGGCATTAACGTCCGCGATGGCAAACCCCGGGAATAGAGGAATAACTGCCCAGGCAGCAAACGCGGGAGCCATCGATAGCAAAGGCGCCAATACAAAGAGGAAACGATTCGACTTGGCCGGAATTACAATCTCTTTAAGAAGCAACTTAAGCGTATCTGCAAAGGGCTGTAGCAGACCGCGTGGACCAACACGGTTTGGTCCAATACGATTCTGCATGAAGCCAATAATTTTGCGTTCGAACAGTGTCAGGAATGCAACACAGATAATCAGGCCGACAGTAAGCACCACAATCTGCACCGACCGGATAAGTAAAAATACCCAGAGTTCCGGCAGGTATTGCAGCAGCCAGGCTTCGATAGCGTTGTAGATACCATCAAACATAGCTAAGCAGTTTTCCGCCAGGCAGGATTCGCACTTTTTGTAAGTTGCAACGACTCTGCCCTGCGCACCAGCGCATCAATAGAGTTCGCAGGAACACTAAGATCCGAAGGTTTAACAGAGACTGCGGAAGCTGCCTCAAGGTCCGGAATCTCGTCTGACAATTTACCCACTGCTGCTGCACGCAGTTCTTCACAGACATCCTCCGAACTCTGATAATCAAAATTCGGTGCCTTGAGCAAATTCCCGAGTACCCGTAAAACCTTCCACGCGGGTCGAGCCTCACCAACTGGCCGGGCGACACCCTGAAAACTCTGCCAGTTACCCTCAACGTTAACAAATGTGCCAGACGTTTCGGCAAAAGTGCCTATTGGCAGCAGGACGTTCGCATGTTCAGCAGCGCTAATTGTCAACCAGGGCGACAGTGATACCACAAATTCGGCATCTGTCAGTGCGTTCAGCGCAGCAACCCCATCAACACAATCAAACTCGGGCTCGACATTCAGCAATAACAAACCTTTGACCGGTGAAGCCAGCATCTGATCAAAATCCAGCCCAACAGTTTCTCTCGCGGCACCCGCCGGGCCACGATGCGGCAACACCCCTGCATAGGCTAAACCCGCACTGTTGGCACCCTCACTGATAAAGCCAAGCTGTGCGCCCGTGAGTTGCGCCAGTTGCACAGCCAGTTGCCTGATACGCGCGTAGGCCGGATGACGTTGTGCCATATGCCCCAAAAATAAAGCACTGCGCCCACTCTTGATGGATTGCACGATTGCGGCATGATTGGGCCCAACAGGCAGGCTGTTGGCAACATCAAAATCAACAGTTCCCCCTGCCACTTCAACCATTGCACTTAATTCGGCAACAAAATCCGCATCCCGATTCACGATGGAATTCGCAATAGGAAACAGGTACTCACAGGCAACGGCACTAAGAAAATTAATCTGCCCACCTGCCAGCGCAGCTGTACGCACGCGGTGAGCCAGTAATGGAACTTCCTGGCGCAGGTTTGAACCTATCACCAGCAGACTTTCAAGACTGCCGACCTCTTCAAGCGTCATACCCAATGTGGGCATCAGCGCTTCTGATTCCTGCCCACGGAAATCTCTACGGCGCAACCGGTGGTCAATATTTCCGGAATCAAGATGCTGCATTATTCGTACAGCAAGAAACCCTTCTTCAACGGTGGCCGATGGTGATACCCACGCTCCAAGCGCGTCACCGCCGTCTCTCAAACCAACCTGGTTTAGACCAGCCGCAGCTCTTTCGAGCGCTTCATCCCATGTTGCGGGGACGAGTTTGCCATCAACACGAATCATCGGTCGATCAAGCCGATCCTCGCTGTATATACCCTCGTAGCTAAAGCGATCCCTGTCTGCCAGCCATGTTTCATTGATAGCATCGTTATCTCTGGGAACGACACGTTTCAATTTGCCACGCAATACATGCGCATAGATATTTGAGCCCAGGCAATCATGTGGAGCAATTGTGGCGCGCTGCTCCATTTCCCATGCACGTGCACTAAAACGATAAGGCTTGTTATTCAGGGCGCCAACCGGACATAGGTCGATAATATTGCCGGACAACTCATGATCGACACTATGCTCAATGAAAGTACCAATCTCCATCCGGTCGCCACGACCCATCGCGCCCATTTCCTGAATGCCCGCTATTTCCTCACCAAATCGCACACACCGCGTGCAGTGTATGCAGCGAGTCATATCAGTGGAAATCAGCGGCCCAAGGTCTTTATCCTTAACCGTACGCTTGCCTTCGTTATAGCGGGAAATACCCCGGCCATAACCCATCGCAATATCCTGCAATTCACATTCACCTGCCTGATCACAAATCGGGCAATCGAGCGGGTGATTAATCAGCAAAAATTCCATCGTCGCTTTCTGCGCATCTATTGCGTATTGCGACTTCGTCATGACTACCATTCCGGGCGCAACCGGTGTTGCGCAGGCCGGCAAAGGCTTCGGTGCTTTTTCGACCTGCACCAGACACATACGGCAATTAGCGGCCACAGAGAGCTTACGGTGATAACAAAAACGCGGAATATAGATATCCGCTGCATCTGTCACTTCAATCAGCATCTGGCCTGGTGCTGCTTCAAGCTCCTGACCATCCACTTCTATTTTAAATTTATCCTGGCTCATCTGATTTCTTTTACTAAACTGTAATGGGCACCTGTCAGGCTGCCTGCTCTCTGGCAGCAACAATCGAGCGGCCATTATTCTCAATCATGTATATAAATTCATGCCTGAAATGTTTAATGAAACTCTGCACCGGCCAGGCTGCCGCATCGCCGAGCGCACAAATAGTGTGACCCTCAATTTTGTTTGCCACACCCTCAAGGCGTTCAATATCTTCCAGCCTTCCCTGACCATCAATAATGCGGTTCAGCATCCGGTGCAGCCAGCCTGTGCCTTCACGGCAAGGTGTGCACTGTCCACATGATTCAGAGTGATAAAAACGTGAAATCCGCCGCAGCAAATGCACCATGCAGACCGAATCATCCAGTATCAGCAATGACCCGGTACCCAGTGACGATCCGGCCGCCTGCAGCGAGTCGTAATCCATGGTGATGTCCATGATATTAGCCGCGGGCATTACCGGCACTGAAGAGCCACCCGGAATAACTGCCTTTATCGGCCGCCCATCGAGCATCCCACCCGCAATCTCGAGCAGATCTTTAAAAGGTATGCCCAGGGGCAATTCATAATTGCCGGGTTTATTAACATGCCCCGACACAGAAAAAATCATGGTACCGCCGGAATTAGCCACGCCCATATTGGCGAACCATTCAGCACCATTACGCATAATGGCCGGAACAGATGCATAACTCTGAGTGTTGTTTACCGTAGTCGGTTTGCCGTATAGACCAAAATTAGCCGGAAACGGTGGTTTAAAACGCGGCTTGCCAGGCTTGCCCTCAAGAGACTCGATCAAACCGGTTTCTTCACCGCATATATAAGCACCCGCCCCGGTAAAGGCATGCAAATCAAAATCGACGCCAGAGCCACGAATATTTTTTCCCAGCAAGCCTGCGTCGTAAGCCTCTTTAAGTGCGGCTTCAAAGCGCGGAATAGGCTCATCCATGAACTCACCACGAATGTAGTTGTAACCAATGGTTGCGCCCATAGCGAAACCACCAATTGCCATCCCTTCAATTAATGCGTGCGGATTGAATCTGAGAATATCGCGATCATGACAAGTACCTGGTTCACTCTCATCCGAGTTACATATAGCGTATTTTTGTATGCTCGGGTCCTTCGGCATAAAACTCCATTTAAGTCCGGTCGGGAAACCGGCCCCACCGCGACCACGCAACCCGGAAGCCTTGACCTTATCAATGACCTGTTCCGGAGTTAATTTACCGGCAAGTATCTGCTCCCAGGTCTCGTAACCGCCTTTGGACTTGTAAGTTTCCAATGCCCACGGCTGCTCTGAACCCAGCGTAAACAAGCAAACCTGATTCATTTCGTAAGCCACGGTACTACTCCAACCCATCCAGTATCTCGTCAACCTTCTCAGGAGTGAGATTCTCGTAGTAACGATGGTTAACCATCATCATCGGCGCACCCGTACAGGCCGCCAGGCATTCTTCCTCTTTCTTCAGAAAGATACGCCCGTCGTCTGTGCTGCCACCCTCTTTAATGCCAAACTTTTGCTCGATGTGCTGAATGATTTTCTTACTGCCACGGACCATGCAACAAATATTGGTGCAGACCGAAATGCAGTTACGTCCCACCTTCTCGGTCTCAAACATCGAGTAAAAGCTTGCGACTTCGTAGACCTGCACCGGGGGTAAATCCAGATATTCGGCGACGGCATTCATCAGCTCAGGCGTGAGGTAACCCTGGTTTTCATGCTGCACTATGTGCAGCGCCGCGATAACAGCCGAACGCTGCCGCCCTTCCGGGAACTTGGCGATCCAGTGATCGATTTCCTCGCGCGCATGCGCGGACAACTGTACTTTTGCTTCAGTGCTCATCATCGCTTACCGGTCTATTTCCCCAAACACGATGTCCTGCGTACCGATCACCGACACCACATCGGCCAGCATGTGTCCTTTCAACCATTTCATGCATGGCAGACAGATGCGCAAAACCTGGTGCGCACGTATTTTCAGGCGGAAAGGCTTATTTGAACCATCAGAAACCAGAAAGACGCCAAACTCTCCCTTAGGGTGTTCGATCGCGGCATAAACCTCACCTTCTGGCACGCTGTAACCCTCAGTGAATAATTTGAAGTGATGAATCATCGACTCCATATCACCTTTCATATCCACACGTCGCGGCGGTGCATATTTAGGGTCGTCGACTATTACCGGACCTGGGTTTGATTTCAGCCATTCAGCACACTGACGAACAATACGATTTGACTGGCGCATCTCCTCTACACGCACCAGATAACGATCGTAGCAATCGCCCGTTACGCCTACAGGAATGTCGAAATCCATATCAGCATAAACTTCATAGGGCTGCTTCTTGCGAATATCCCATTCGACACCTGAGCCACGCAACATTGGGCCTGTGAACCCAAGTTGCATCGCTCGTTCTGGCGATACAATGCCGATATTGACTGTGCGCTGTTTCCAGATGCGGTTGTCGGTCAACAAAGTTTCATATTCATCAACCCGTGACGGAAAGCGTTCGGTAAAGTCCACAATAAAATCAAGCACAGTGCCTTCACGCGCCTGATTCATGCGCGCCACATCTTTTTCGCCATGGATTTTTGAAGGTTGATAGCGCGGCATGGTATCCGGCAGGTCCCGGTAGACACCGCCCGGCCTGTAATAGGTCGCGTGCATGCGCGTACCGGATACGGCCTCATAAACATCCATGAGATCTTCACGCTCACGGAAGCAATACAAAAACATGGTCATGGCACCCACATCGAGACCATGCGTACCCAGCCACATCAGGTGATTAAGAATACGGGTTATTTCATCAAACATGACCCGGATGTACTGAGCGCGGAGCGGAACTTCTATGCCCAGTAATTTTTCAATCGCCAATACGTAACCATGCTCGTTGCACATCATCGATACATAATCGAGCCGGTCCATATAACCAATATTCTGGTTATATGGCTTGGTTTCTGCCAGTTTTTCAGTCGCCCTGTGCAGCAAGCCGATATGGGGATCAGCGGTTTGGATAACCTCGCCATCCATTTCCAGCACCAGGCGTAATACGCCATGAGCGGCAGGATGCTGTGGCCCAAAATTCATGGTGAAATTCTGGAACTCAGCCATTGTCATCGCCGCCCTTTAATTCAGGTGTATAGCGATTATCATCACGAATGGTCCGCGGAACTAAGGTACGCGGCTGAATATCTACCGGCCGGTATACAACTCGCCGTTGTTCCTCGTCATAATGCATTTCGACGTTGCCGCTGGTAGGGAAATCCTTGCGGAACGGATGGCCGATAAAGCCATAGTCAGTCAGTATTCTGCGCAGGTCAGGATGGCCTTCAAACAAGATACCAAAAAGATCAAAAGCTTCTCGTTCGAACCAGTTGGCGGAACTCCATATATCAACCACCGAAGCTATGACCGGAGGATTACCCGAACCAGTATAGACTTTTAGCTGCAGGCGATGATTCTTGCTAACTGAAAGCAATTGATAGACCACAGCAAAACGCTGTGGATCAAATACAGTATCTGCGTCAGGAATAATGACGTCACGTTCAACGCCCCTGCTAAAGCCACTGTCTGATGTACTACGGGTTTCCCATTCGCTCTCGCCATAAGTAAGGTAATCAACCCCACAGACATCGATCAGAATCTCGAAGGCAAAATCAGGATCGTCCCGCAGCACCTCAGATATTTCCAGCAGTTTTTCTTTGGGCACCACGTATGCTAGCTGACCACAGCCAGTATCGACCTGCTCCATAGCATCACCAAAGCGCGCTGATAGATTGGCTGCCAGAGCCTGATGACGACTATTCATCTGACATTACCGGTCTATAACGCTGCTGCGGCGAATTTTATTCTGCAATTGAATAATGCCGTAGAGCAATGCCTCAGCGGTTGGCGGGCAACCCGGCACATACACATCGACTGGCACAATCCGGTCACAACCACGAACCACAGAATATGAATAGTGATAGTAGCCCCCGCCATTAGCGCAAGACCCCATGGATATTACCCAGCGAGGCTCACTCATCTGGTCATAGACCTTTCGCAGCGCGGGCGCCATCTTATTGCAAAGTGTACCGGCGACAATCATTACATCTGACTGCCGCGGACTCGGCCTGAACATGACGCCAAAACGGTCCATGTCATAGCGAGCTGCACCCGCCTGCATCATTTCTACAGCACAGCAAGCCAGACCAAAGGTCACAGGCCACAGAGATCCTGTCCGCGCCCATTTAGAGACACTGCTGTCCTGCGCCCAGTCAATCAATGACCCCAGCTTCGTTACAACAAAGCCTTCCTGCTGATGCGTCGTCGGCAGATCACCGGGCAACTGTTCTGCTAATCCCATTCCAGTGCACCCTTTTTCCATTCATAAATGAAACCGACTACCAGTACTGCGAGAAATATCCCCATGGCAAGCAATCCGAACAGACCAATGCTGTCCAGTGATATAGCCCAGGGAAACAGGAATGCGATCTCCAGGTCGAAGATAATGAAGAGGATTGCAACAAGGTAGTAACGCACATCAAATTTCATGCGCGCATCTTCGAAGGGCTCGAAGCCACACTCATAGGGCGATAGCTTCTCCGAATCTTTCGTACCACGCCCGACCGTAAAACCAATGATCAGCAACAACAAGCCTATGCCTGTCGATACGCAGAGAAAAATCAGAGCCGGCAGATAATTTTGAACCAACATGATTCTTTACCGTTTGGGACGGCGCATTCTATCAGCCCTTCCCTTTACACAACACCGGAACATCCACCTAGAGCCTCCGGACATATACTTACTTAATGGTGCCGATGGCCGGACTCGAACCGGCACGGCTTGCGCCACTGCCCCCTCAAGACAGCGTGTCTACCAATTCCACCACATCGGCTATCAAAACCTGCTCAGTCGACCGCCTCCGGCACTTCTGGCAACTCACCGTCTACCGTAGAGGGTTTGAAATCTTCTTCAATTTCGGGCAGTGGCGGCAAATCAAAAGATGCAGCAGAATCTTCTTGAGCCGGAGCGTTAAGCCGAATCTCTGTTACAACATTTTCCTCAACTACTGCTTTGTCCAGCAAGCTCGGCGCAATATCGATATTTCTATTGAGGTAGGCTAACCCGAGACTGGTCATAAAAAATAATGCTGCCATTACGGCTGTCGAACGGGACAGAAAATTTGCTGACCCGCGTGCGCCAAAAACTGTTCCGGACGCACCCGCGCCGAATCCGGCGCCGGCATCAGCGCCTTTACCTTTTTGCAACAACACCAAACCTATGATGGATGCAGCAATTAGCACATGAGCAATAAGTGCCACTGTATTTAAGTTATTCATTTCGTCTGTAAGCCTGTTTTTCTAATCTGTCTACGCAGCTGCGGCGGCACAAATGGCCAGAAATTCTCTCGCCTCAAGAGATGCCCCACCGATCAACCCGCCGTCGATATCTGCCATGGAAAAAAGATCTGCGGCGTTTGCCGCTTTTACACTACCGCCATAGAGCAAACGCAGATCGGCCGCTATTTTAGCACTACGTTTAGCGGCCATAGAGCGCAATGCCGCGTGAACTTCCTGAGCTTGTTGCGGTGTTGCAGTTTCACCCGTACCAATCGCCCATACCGGCTCATAGGCCACAACCGCATTTTCGAAGCGCTCAATACCCACCGCATCAACAACTGTTGAAAACTGCCGGCCGATGACAGCCATGGTGCTGTCAGACTGGCGTTCATCCAGTGTCTCGCCGACACACAATATGGGTGTTAGCCCGTGTTCCTGGGCCGCTGCAAATTTGCGTGCCACAACACCATCGGAATCCCCCATCAAGGCACGGCGCTCCGAGTGCCCTACGATCACATACTGGCAACCTGCATCAACCAGCATGGGGCCGGAAATAGCACCCGTATAGGCACCGCCTTTCGCCGCATATAAATCCTGCGCACCAAGTTGAATCGAGCAATCACGAATAAGTAATTGAACTTCATTAATAAATACATATGAAGGACAGACCAGTATCTCGACACCACTGATGCTCCCGGCCCCTACAACCAGCCCTTGCGCAAGATCCGCAACGCTGGCACGGGTGCCGTTCATCTTCCAGTTACCTGCTACCAGCGGTGTACGCATCGCACTGCCCTGTAAAAAAGGTCAAAAAACATCAATAAATGTCGCAAAAAAGCACAAAAAGGCCGACCCACGTGGACCGGCGCTAAAAGGTGGCGGAAGGGTAGCCTTCCGCCCATTGAAAATCAACGAAAAATGACCTGATTTGACGCTAAATCAGGCTGCGGCTGAACTGACGGCATCAGCCAGCAGATTCGCGAGTGATTCGACCTCTGCCGCATCATCACCCTCGACCATAACCCGGATCACTGGCTCAGTGCCGGAAGCTCGCAAAACTACACGGCCACGCTCACCCAACTGGTGCTCTGCATCCGCTACTGCTGCCTTTAAGGATGCCGAATCCAGATTCGGCTGTCCCGCCACTGGCACATTAACCATGGTCTGTGGATAAACCGGCATTCCCGCTACCAGGTCGGCTAGTGTGGCACCCGACTCCCGAATCTCAGTTAATATCTGCAATGCGCTGATCAGGCCATCACCGGTCGTCGTTTTATCGAGACAGATCAAATGCCCGGAGGTCTCACCACCCAGAATACCGTCATGCTCTCGCAGCATCTCGAGGACATAGCGATCACCTACATTGGCGCGCAGAAATTCAATTCCATGCTCATGCAGCGCTATTTCCAGACCAAGGTTACTCATCAGCGTACCTACAACCGGGCCCTGCAGGTTACCGCCCTTATGGCGGGCCTTGGCAACTACGAATAACAGCTGGTCCCCGTCGATCAGATTACCGTCATGATCGACCATCAGCAGTCGGTCACCATCACCATCAAGCGCTATTCCCAAATCAGCCCCGACGCCCGTGACGGTTGCCTGCAATAATTCCGGATGCGTGGAACCACAATTGGCATTGATATTCCGGCCGTTAGGGGAACATCCGATCGGGACCACATCAGCACCCAGCTCGGACAATACCCTGGGCGCCACTTTGTAAGCCGCGCCGTTGGAGCAATCAATAACGATCTTCATCCCGTTAAGACTTAGATCCTTCGGAATACTGGACAGGCAAAACCACTGATAATTGATTCGTGCTGTGTCCATGCGACTGGCCCGGCCAAGGGACTCTGATGGACGTGTAATGGCAGGCTCCGAAAGCTTGGCTTCTATAGCTATCTCAGTTTCATCAGATAGCTTGCGCCCCTGGCGGTCAAAAAACTTAATACCATTATCCTGATAGGCGTTGTGTGAAGCGCTGATAACCACACCCAAATCTGCGCCTGTCGATCGCGTGATGTAAGCAATACCAGGCGTTGGCAACGGGCCAAGCAATGTGACGTCCATCCCGGCTGCAACAAACCCAGCCTCCAGGGCAGATTCAAACATGTAACCCGACACACGGGTATCCTTACCGATCACTACTGTTCCGCCGTTCGGGGCAAGAACACGAGCTGCTGCACTCGCCAGCCGTAACGCAAACTCAGCTGTAAGCGGCTCAGTGCCAACTGTTCCACGAATACCATCAGTACCAAAAAATTTTCTGCTCATTATTTTTCCCCGGTGGTTGTTCCGGTTTGTTCTTCTTAGCGCCTTAAAAAATTAATCTAAACGAATCATGTCAGGTCCAGCAACCGCTGCTTCGACCCTGAGTGCATCTGCAGTCTGGGCTACATCATGAACCCGGACTATATGTGCGCCCTGACGCACAGCATACAGCGCCAGCGTCACACTTCCAGCCACGCGGTCACGCTCCTGGTCACCAAGCAGCGCACCTATCATTGATTTACGCGATAATCCGGCCAAAACTGAAAAGCCCGTATCCACAATACGATCCAGACCTTTTAGCAAAGCCAGATTATGTTCTAAGGTTTTACCAAAACCGAAGCCCGGGTCCAGAATAATCTGCTCACGTGGGATGCCACTTTTAATACAGACCTCCGCACGATCCAGTAAAAACGTCCGAACCTCCTCGACCACATCGCGGTACTCAGGATTAGTCTGCATCGACCCTGGCTCACCCTGCATATGCATCAGGCAAACCGGCAAACCAAGATCAGCTGCCGCAGCTACGGCACCGTCAAGCGTCAGTGCACGTACATCATTGATCATAACCGCACCTGCAGTAGCTGCTGCACACATCACCGCAGGCTTACTGGTATCAATTGAGACGGGAACCGAAGATTCTTTGGCAATCGCTTCGATCACGGGTACAACCCTGTCTATTTCCTCGTTGGCGGAAACCGGAAGTGCACCCGGGCGGGTCGATTCACCACCAACATCGATGATGTCAGCACCTTCGGCAATCAGACGCAGGGCATGCGCCACCGCATCATTAACCGCAAGGTAACGACCCCCATCAGAAAATGAATCAGGCGTGACATTGAGTATACCCATGACCGAGACACCAACCTGAGTCGGGTCACCAATCAGAGATTCAAATTGCGTCATCAACGGGGATTAAGCGAGCCGCTATAGAAAACGACTGACCCGGGCTAGCCTATGCCCGGGCCAGTAGTTAAGACTTGGGTCAGTGCTGCTCGGCAGGCTTGCCGATGTCTGTTTTGTCATCCTGCTTGGGTTCACCACCGGTGGCTGGGGCCGTGGGGCCTCCGCTGGTCCATTCCTCTGGCGGCGGCGGCTCACGCCCTTCCATGACGGCAGAAAGCTGCACTTTATCAATCGTTTCGTACTTGATCAGGGCTTGTGCCATCGCATGCAGCTTGTCGGTATTGTCAGTCAATATCCGGGTCGCATCCTTGTATGAAGCATCGATAAGTTTACGCACTTCTTCATCAATCGCATGAACGGTAACGTCTGACACCTGCTTATGCTGTGTCACTGAACGACCGAGGAATACCTCACCCTCTTCTTCGGTGTAGGTTAGTGGACCCAGACGATCAGAAAAGCCCCACTTGGTAACCATGTTGCGTGCGAGCTCAGTGCTGCGTTCTATATCATTCGCTGCACCAGTGGTTACCGCATCAGAACCAAAAATAAGCTCTTCTGCCACCCGGCCACCGAACAGGGCGGTGATCTGACTGGTTAGCCGTCGCTTGCTGTGGCTGTAGCGGTCTTCTTCGGGCAGAAACATCGTCACACCCAGTGCACGACCGCGAGGAATAATTGATACCTTATACACGGGATCATGGTCCGGCACCGTCAAACCAACGATAGCGTGACCAGCCTCATGGTAGGCAGTGAGTTTTTTCTCTTCATCACTCATAACCATGGAGCGCCTTTCGGTGCCCATCATGATCTTATCCTTCGCCTTCTCAAACTGCTCCATGGTGACGGTGCGCTTATTTAAGCGTGCAGCAAACAAAGCGGCCTCATTAACAAGGTTGGCCAGATCCGCACCCGAAAATCCCGGTGTACCGCGAGCAATAATGCCGGCCTGAACATTTTCGCCCAACGGCACCTTGCGCATATGCACTTTTAAAATCTGTTCTCGCCCACGGACATCAGGCAAGGGCACAACGACCTGGCGATCAAAACGACCCGGTCGTAATAAAGCGGGATCCAGCACGTCAGGTCTGTTGGTGGCCGCAACGACAATGACGCCTTCGTTACCTTCGAAACCATCCATCTCAACAAGCAACTGGTTGAGTGTCTGCTCACGCTCATCATGACCACCACCCAGACCTGCACCACGATGACGGCCTACGGCATCGATTTCATCGATAAATATAATGCAGGGCGCATTTTTCTTGGCCTGTTCAAACATGTCACGTACACGCGACGCACCCACACCGACGAACATTTCCACAAAATCTGAACCGGAGATGGTGTAGAAAGGCACTTTGGCCTCACCCGCCACCGACCGTGCAAGCAACGTCTTACCTGTACCTGGCGCGCCTACCAGCAATACACCCTTGGGAATCTTACCGCCAAGACGCTGGAACTTGCCCGGGTCCATGAGGAAATCCACGACCTCAACCAGCTCTGCCTTAGCCTCTTCGATACCTGCAACATCAGCAAAAGTCACGTTGACCTGATCTTCACCGAGCAAGCGGGCACGGCTTTTACCAAATGACATGGCACCACGACCGCCACCACCACCCTGCATCTGCCGCATGAAGTATATCCATACACCAATAAGCAAAAGCACCGGGAACGCATTGATGAGCAGACTAAGCAGTAAGCTCTGCCCCTTAACCTCGGTGCCACTGAAAGTGACCTTGTTTGCCTGCAACGAGCCAATCACCGCAGTATTATCCGTTTCAGGGCTGAAGGTCTTGAACAGCCCACCCGCTTTCAACTCACCGGAAATATCCCGGCCGTCAAAAACGACATTATTAATCATTCCGGTCTCAACGTAGTCCAGGAACTGCGAGTATGGGAGTGTTTTGTCCATACGCGGGCTGGTCGCAAAGTTTTGAAAGACCGACAACAGGACTATCGCAATGACAATCCAGAGAATTACATTTTTGGCGAGGTCGTTCACGGGAACTCCATTAAGTGAAAATACTGTAGCGCCTTAATCAAAGCACATTATTATTTGACATTACTATAGTCGAAAACCAGTAGCTATGATGTAAGTCTCGCGGCTTTCCCGCCGCGATGCCGCAGGTTTACGTATTTTTACGGATTTGAAGCGCTTACGGCATTCGCGCACCAAATCATCAAAGCCTTCGCCTTGAAATACTTTCGTAACAAAGGCTCCACCGGATTTTAAGGTCTGGCAGGCCAATTCAAATGCCAGTTCTACGAGGTACATACTGCGCGGCTGATCGACAGACCTCGTACCGGTAATATTGGGGGACATATCTGACATAACAAGGTCTGCGCGCAAATCTCCCAGGGATTTCAGTAAATGCTGCATAACAGCATCTTCAGTAAAATCACCACAAATAAACTCCACCCCATCCAGCGGGTCCATATCGAGGATATCCAGACCTATTACACGCCCCTTCGGCAAGACTTTTTTTGCAGCATACTGAGTCCACCCTCCGGGCGCTGCTCCGAGATCAACCACAACGCCACCCTGCCGCAGCAACCGATATTTCTTATCAATTTCCTCAAGCTTGAATACCGCGCGCGAACGCCAGCCGCCCTCAACCGCTTTTTTGACCCATGGGTCCGCCGCCTGACGTTTTTTCCAACGGGTGCTCGAAGATTTATTAGCCATTATGTCAAATTCTTCCGCCGCACAGGGCCATAAAGTAGGGCCAAAAATTAAAGCCTGAAATTACAGATACCCGAAAAAACCCGATACCTGCGCCCGACCAGCCCATGACGATTATAATCCTGCCCCATGCAACTAACAGAACGCCAGAAAAAATTTCTCCGCCGCCACGCGCACAGCCTTAAACCTGTAGTCTCGGCAGGTGACAAAGGTATAACCCCTGCCGTTCTTGCCGAAATTGAAAACGCTCTTGAGCACCACGAACTCATTAAAATAAGTATTCGGATGAGTGATCGTAATGCACGTGACGCAGCGATAGCCGAGTTGACAGGCTCAATCGGCGCAGTGCTGGTAAGCCGGGTGGGTAATATTGCAGCTATATACCGGCCAAGAAAAAAAACCCCGGGGCTCATTCTGCCAAAAGCCGGTTGACCGAATCCCACTAATCCCTCTGAGGCAAATTATTGGTGTGCTGGAATCGGGGATATTGCAACCGGGTTCTTTTAAGTTAGCCATATATGGACTCACAGAATCAATCTACCTCAATATGTTCTGGATATGCCGTAAACAATTAATTACGCACGTTTTGAGCTTTGCCCCAAAGTCACTATGACCGGCATGCCTGCTCAGGAAACCTGAACAGGCATTTGACAGGCCGCACGATAAAATAAAGCCGCAGCACTGCTTCGTGCTTTACAAGCAGATCGAGGATTATTCGCACCATGAAGCACACTGTTACACTTCTGGAATCTATCGCCGACCTTCATCTCGGCAATATCAACGCGGAGGAATGGCTCCAACAGCTCGGCAGTATTGCCAACTGTAAATCTGCCTGCATGATCAGCTGGACCTCTGGCCGGCCGGAAACAGCAATTACACATAGTGCTGCCGAACCCATTGAGTTTGATGCAGCTTGGCTTATCTGGGTAGATAAATTTGTACAAACCACCAATCCGGAGCAGCCGGGTTTACTTGACGACCTAGTCCGGTCAGCTGGAGTAATTGATAGCTCACCTGATAATTCACTGACGAATCCTAAGCTCATGATTGCCTACCTGGATTCCTTCCCAGCCGTTACATTGCTGGTATTTCAATCGGATAACAAAGCAGATGACTGGAATGAGCGCGATCGCCAGCACCTGCGCATGCTACTGCCCAGTCTGCTAAAAGCACACTTGGTGCATAAGAAACTCACTATTGCCGAAGACAGACTCCAGATGGCAAACAGCGCAATAAATGGCAGTCCACGCGCAATGATCGGCATGTCTCCGACAGGTAAAATTTTCCAAGCAAATGATGCGGCACTTGACCTCCAGGATGGCACGACATTTGGCACCCGAAACGGAACGCTGTCCATAAATGATCCAAAGGTAATGCGGCAACTCAACGACAAGCTAGGTGAAATGCGTATTTTGAAGGCAGATTCCGTTAATCAGTTTATATGGAACCGTAGCTTTCGCAGCAAAAGTGACGGTGAAAATTACCAGCTAATGCTGCGCGGCTTCATCCTGGACCCCTGGCATCTGGAAAGCAGTGCATATGATCGCTTCGCTGTGTTAACTATAGGGCACCCTGATTCAACACAATCCCCCACTGTGGAGCAGCTACGTGATTTTTATGACCTTAGCAACGCACAAGCCCGGGTTGTGCTGGCATTGCTTGAGGGCAATGATGTCATGACATCTGCCGCGAAACTACACATCAGCATCAACACAATGCGCAGCCACATGCGTTCTATCTACGCGAAGCTGGGAGCAAGTAATCAAAGTGATCTGCTGCGGCTGCTAACAAGAACGCTGGTTGATTACACCAAGAAATAACGACACGGCGGTTAGCAAAATAATGCAGCTGCTGATTCAGATATACAGAACTTTCACAATCTCATAGCATTTTTGAGCACCCGGCATCGCCACTTCGGCCTCATCATAACTACCACTCCAGCCGGTACTGAGCGACTATATCGATCAGCTAAATGCGGTATCCTCAAAAAAACAAAGAACCTGCCGAGACTTAAGGTCTGGCAATAGAGCGAATTATCAGGAAATAAGAACTTAATGTGGCACACAGCTGAATTCACCGAATCTCTTTTCGACCTTCATCTCGGCACCATCGACATGCCCGGATGGCTGCAGCAGATGGTGGATCGGGTCCAGTGCAATGCGGCCTGCGCTGTAAGCTGGACAACAGGCGATCCGACGACGGTAAAGACCGATTGTTCCCGGAATCATATCCAGCTCGGCAATACATGGCTTTCCTGGGTCGATAACCTTGTGCGGGATAACAAGCCAGATCATCCGGGTTTGCTTGAAGATATTGTCCGCGAAGCAGGGACAACTGATGACTCCGATAATAGCCCGCTTGCTAATCCAAACCTAATGATTGCCTATCTGGATTCCAGCCCTGCCATTACTTTGCTTTTTTTGCGTTCAATTAACAAACCAGACGGCTGGAGTGATGACGATCGCAGTTACCTGCGCTGGCTACTGCCTACCCTCCTCAAGGCGCACTTGGTGCATAAGAAAATTGTTCTTGCTGAAAATTGGCTCGCTATGGCACAAAGTGCGCTAAATGGCGTTCCACGCAAAATAATCAGCATGACACCCATAGGGGAACTAATCAGAGCGAATGAAGCGGGATATGAATTACTGGAGGGTAAAAGTTTCTGTGTCAAAAACGGGCTGATGACCATAAATCAAGCCAGCGTTATGCAGCAATTTAGAGATAAACTGGCAGAAATTCGCATCCTGGGAAGGGACTCGCTGCATAACTTTGTTTGGAACCGCAGCTTTCATAGCACTGCCGATAAGCAAAACTACCAACTGATGCTCAAGGTTCACGATTTGCCAAGTTGGGCACTGGAATCCAGCAATTATGATCGCTTCGTTACATTGATGGTTGCTACCCCCGATATAGCTGCTTCACCAACCTCAGAACAGCTGCGCGATTTTTTCGATCTTAGCAACGCTCAGGCCAGGGTTGTATTGGCACTACTTGAGGGCAACGATGTCATAACATCGGCTACGAAACTACACATCAGCATCAACACAATGCGCAGCCACATGCGTGCCATTTACGCCAAAATGGGTGTCAACAATCAAAGCGATCTGCTAAGACTGTTAGCCGGAACACTGGTTGATTACTAAAAAAATAGCTGCAACCCGACACTATGAGATTGTGGAGCTGCAGATTCAGATATACAGAACTTCTACAATCTCATAGCATTTCTGGCCGCCGGGCGTTGTCACGTCGACCTCATCACCTTCCCGCTTACCGATAAGGGCTCGCGCAATAGGTGCCGATATAGAGAGCATGCCGGCAGAAATATCAGCCTCGTCATCGCCGACAATTTTGTAGCGCACTTCCGTGTCTTCATCAACATTGCACAGCACGACCGTAACGCCAAAAATTACTTTGTCAGACGCAGGCATAGCCTTGATATCTATGATCTGGGCATTGGAGAGTGCAGCCTCTATATCACGCACGCGCGCTTCGGACAGCCCCTGCTCATCCTTTGCCGCGTGATACTCGGCATTCTCTTTCAGATCACCATGGGCTCTAGCCTCCGCAATCGCATTAGTAATGCGCGGCCGATCTTCGGTTTTAAGTTTTTTCAGCTCATCACGCAATTTTCCCGCGCCCTCAACCGTAATAGGCACTTTATTCATGCCGCAGCCTCTTTATGCAAATCCTGCAGCTTGTTCACGTCGGTAGTCTCCAGATAATCCATTGCCTCACACGTCGCCTGCCCTGCGGCAATTGTCGTGTGATACGTAATCTTGTTAATTACAGCTGCCGCCCGAATACCCTGTGACTCACGAATCGCCTTCTTGCCCGCGGTAGTATTTACGATCAGGCATATCTCATTGCTCTTGATCATATCGACCACGTGCGGACGACCTTCACGCACTTTATTTATGCGCCGGCAGGGAATGTCATTCTCTGCCAGATGCTTGGCAGTCCCATCTGTCGCCACTATCCGAAACCCGCGCTTGACCAATTCGCGAGCCAAAATTACTGCACCGGGCTTATCACGATCACGTACTGAAATAAATGCGGTGCCGATACCAGGGAGTTCTACGCCTGAAGCCAACTGTGCCTTTGCATAGGCCTCACCGAAAGATCGCCCGGTACCCATAACTTCACCCGTAGACTTCATCTCGGGACCAAGAATCGGATCGGCATCAGGAAACTTGTTAAAAGGAAATACGGCTTCCTTGACGGAGTAATAAGGAGGAATGATCTCTCCTTTAATTCCCTGCTCCTGCAAGCTGATCCCAACCATCGCTTTTGCCGCAATCTTTGCCAGGGGTTGGCCAATAGCTTTGGATACAAATGGAATTGTGCGGGATGCACGTGGGTTAACTTCCAGCACATAAATAATGCCGTTCTGAATCGCAAACTGGGTATTCATGATCCCCACAACTTTGAGACCCATAGCCATCTCGCGAACCTGCCGTGACATCTCATCTATAGCCTGCTTATCCAGCGTGATCGGTGGTAATGAACAGCCAGAGTCACCGGAATGCACACCCGCCTGCTCGATATGCTCCATCACGCCGCCAATCAGCACCTCTTTGCCATCGCTGATGCAATCAACATCAACTTCAACGGCAAGATCGAGAAAACGATCCAGCAGCACCGGACTGTCATTGGACACCTGCACCGCCTCATCCATATAGACACGCAGGTCATCTTCGTTATGCACGATTTCCATTGCACGCCCGCCCAGGACGTAGGATGGACGCACCACCAGCGGGTAACCAACGTCAGTAGCGATATCCACCGCCTGGTTGATATTGCGGGCCGTGCCGTTTGGCGGCTGCTTCAGACCAAGATTCTGGACCAGCTTCTGGAAACGTTCACGATCTTCCGCGAGATCAATTGAGTCCGGGCTGGTGCCTATAATCGGTGCGCCTGCAGCTTCCAGGGCCCGCGCAAGTTTGAGTGGCGTTTGCCCGCCGTACTGAACGATCACGCCCTCGGGCTTCTCGACATCGATAATGGCCATGACATCTTCGAAAGTCAGCGGCTCAAAATAAAGTCTGTCCGAGGTATCAAAATCAGTGGAAACAGTTTCAGGATTACAGTTAACCATGATGGTCTCGTATCCCGACTCGCGCAGCGCCATCGCGGCGTGCACACAGCAATAATCGAACTCTATGCCCTGCCCAATGCGATTAGGGCCACCACCTAGAATCATGATCTTACGGTTCTCAGTAGGGTCCGCCTCACACTCTTCCTCATAGGTTGAATAGAGATAGGCCGTTGTCGTTGCAAACTCAGCCGCGCAGGTATCTACCCGTTTAAATACCGGGGTAACCGCTTGCTCCAGGCGCCGCTTACGCACCACTGACTCATTTATATCAAGCAGTGTAGCGATACGGCTGTCAGCAAAACCTTTGCGCTTGATACGGCGCAGACTCTGCTCTGCCAGAACTTCAGGACCAGTCTCGGCAATCCAGCGTTCAGTTTCGATCAGATCCTGAATCTGCGCCAGGAACCACCGATCAATGCTGGTATTTTGAATGCGTCTTCGAGGGTCATCCCATCACGGAAGGCATCACCTAAATACAAAATCCGTTCCGCTCCGGCACTGCGAATTTCGGCAAGGATTAGTTCCCTTTGCTCCTCTGTTTCGATTTTCTCGAACTTGGGGGTCAATCCATCGATACCCGTTTCCAGACCACGCAAAGCTTTCTGAAATGATTCCTGGAATGTCCGCCCGATAGCCATGACTTCACCAACAGACTTCATCTGAGTCGTCAGCCGATCATTGGCATTAGGAAATTTTTCGAATGTGAAACGCGGGATTTTGGTTACCACGTAATCAATCGTAGGCTCGAATGAGGCCGGTGTCGCGGTAATCTCATTGCGCAGCTCGTCCAGCGTGAAGCCCACAGCCAGCTTGGCAGCCACCTTGGCAATCGGGAAGCCGGTTGCCTTGGAGGCCAGTGCGGATGAGCGGGAAACACGCGGGTTCATTTCAATAACGATAATGCGCCCGTCATCCGGGTTCACCGAGAACTGGACATTCGAACCACCCGTATCAACACCAATACGGCGTAAAATCGCGATCGAGGCGTTACGCAGTTCCTGGTATTCCTTGTCCGTCAGCGTCTGTGCAGGTGCGACCGTAATGGAATC
>PVMK01175850.1_pt1 | contig 47892 bp, 53 predicted proteins | sample 1853481 | NCBI WGS metagenome assembly PVMK01 (sample SAMN08533507, study PRJNA380276) | Marine sediment metagenome, whole genome shotgun sequencing project.
CGCCGGTATCCCTAAGACTCTGACCTTGTCATTGTCCTTGGGGATCGCTTTGATTCGATTCCGCATGGGTCGGTATGTTCCGGAGACCAGCTCATTTTCTATCTGTTCGAGAAAAGCTTCCACGCCTGCCTTTTCGATGTCATCAAACGTCACACCATCTATTCCCGGTGCTCCATTATTTTCCTGGCATCGCGATAGGCCCGTTGAAGCGTCTCCATCTTACAGACATGTACATACAGTCCCCAAAACCGCCATGTCTTATCAGACTTCGCCTTCAGGTATATCTTCCTTCTCAGGTCCTGCAGATCAATGGACGCCTTTTCATCTCGTCCCTGCCTCCCAGTGTTGTCGGAAGATTGTTAACAGCAGGGCCCTTTGCTCCCCGGGCGTTACCCGGTTCATCGCTAATACGGACCCATCCGCCACCCTCTCGCCTTTCGCTCACTTCCCGCTGTTCACGGTTATAGAACCTACCTTGCTCCAGGAATTTCTTCCTGGGACGAGGAGGGCTTCTCCAGTTGCTCGGTATGCCCTTGTCACCGTGCTGTCGCTACCACCCCGCCGGAGTGAATTCGCCGTTCAATCAGTTTTCGACTAATCATGCCGCCTTCGCCCTACGTTGGGGGCTCGGCCTCCGGGGATTCTCACTTTCGGGGCCACCTGCGCGTTCACTTTCGTTACGGCCCGGTGACTCGCTCTCACTGTCAAAAGAGACTGCTTTGTCGATGGGCTTCAGGTAATCGGTCTCCCGCATACCTGCCATCCAAGCTACAGGGCTCCTGATTCTTACCCTGACAGGACTGACTCCTGCTGGACATACCAACCTTACCTGGACACACAACCGTACGTGATTTCTTTCAGCCTGGCCAAGGTGCATTACACCAATCCCGGCATCAGGGAAAACAAAGCCTTCAGCGTCAACATCCCTTCTGAAAATCTGGTGGTTGAAACCGATTACGCCGGGCTGGTCAGCGGCAAGAAAACGGACAAATCCGATCTGTTTGAGACCTTCTCCGGTGAGCTGGAATTTGCCCCTATGATCAAGGCATGCCCGCTCAACATGGAGTGCAAGCTTTACGACACCTATGACACGCCAACCCATGATCTTTTCATCGGTGAAATCGTGCAAACCTATGCCGATGAATCCGTGCTCACCGAGGGCAAAGTGGACCTGGCCAAGCTCAAGCCGCTGCTGTTTGATATGAGCAGCGTCAAGTACTGGTCGCTGGGCGATGTGGTGGCCGGCTGCTGGTCCGTGGGCAAACAGCTTAAACAAGAAAAAAAAGTGTAAAATGCCTTTTAATTATTCGGCTATTTTAAATTTGCGTTTTTTAAGTATTTTATAAATCGTGTCTCTTCGGCCAACACATATCACGTAAACGGTGATCGCTTTTTCTTCGACCTCGTAAACCAGCCGATAGCCTGGGGACCGCAGCTTGATCTTGTAATGATGCTTATAGCCTCTGATCCTGGCGCTATCGATATGGGGGTTTTCAAGCCTACGGCTCAAATGCGATTTGAATTGCTCTTTTATTTCCGGTGCCAGTTTGCGCCATTCTTTCAGTGCGCTCGGTAGGAATTTCAGCTTATAGCTCATCCAGGCTAACCTCAACGGCGTTGTCTTTTTCGCCCTTGCGATCCTCGATGATTCGGCCAAGCTCTAAATCTTCTGCCAGCTCCATCAGTTTCTCGTAGGTTTCTGCCGGGATGATATAAGCGGTCGGCTTGTTACGGTTGAGCAGTGCAATCGCCTCGCCGTGGGCATTGTTGATCAGGGCTTGTGGATTTTTCTTTAGCTCTGTGATGCTGACCGCATAGTCTGCGTGGATTTTGGTAAGCATGGAACAACTCCTTTATATGATATTTATATAGTATCTTTAATAGATCTTTTAAATGGTCTTGTCAAGTGGAAATTTTTTCTGGGAAAAATTGGATTCTGTAAAAAATGTAGGTCCTCATGGTCTCATTCGCTTTATTGGATTTTTTATAATTTCCACGGATTAATGACGGGAATATTGCTTGGGGAAAAATCGCTTTCATTCCGGGTGACGAGTGTCAAATTATATGTATAAGTAGTTGCTGCAAGCAAACTATCAATTGTGGACATTGGAGTACCTACTTTCTCTGCGTCTCCCTGAAGGATTCCCCAATTCTCGCAAACCATCAAATCAATGCAGAGAATTCGTTCTTTGTATTCTTCCAATAGGGTGTTCAACCAGAGCGTCAAGCGCTCTTTCTTACTAGAATCTGGTAGCTTAGTTAATCCTTTTCTTACTTCACCAATCGTGATGACACACAAAAATAACGCCTCTGAAGATCGTTCATTTAACCAAGCGACAACTTTTCTGTTGGGGAGTGGGCTTAACCAACTCCGAAATAACACAAGTGTCCAATAGATATTTCATAGTTTTATATTTCTTGGGAAATCTTTTTGTCGTTCAATTTTAAAAGCCTCATCAAGTTTGGGGCAAGTAAGTAAAAACTCCTTAAAACCAGGTTTATTAGAAATCAAGCCCTCATATTCTCTGACCGATAAGACGACTACAGTTTTGGTTCCCCTTCGAGTAATATATTGAGGACCACTTTTTAAGGCGTCTTCAACAACCTTGCTAAATTGGCTTTTAGCATCTTGTAGTTTCCAGATAGTTTCCATAATACCTCCTTGTATTATATTATCAACCTAGTCAGACTAGGCTATTAACAACAATTTGTCAATCTTTAATGAGAAAAAGGATGCTGATTTTCAGTTTTATTGACATAGCCGTTATTTCGATGGAACCTTAATAGAGTGTGCAACCATCGGTAACTCGATGCAAAATGAAGGATTTTCTCACGGTGTGAAAACAAAAGGGTCAGGGCCTACAAATTTCACAAAAATAACCATTCTGTAAAAAGTGTAGGGTCTGACCCTCATGGTTTGCTAAGGCAGGATTAGCAACTAAAGTCCGATTTGGGCAACAACCCGTCAAGAATTGACACCTATTTTCTTCCTTAAAACGCACATTTCACCCCTAAAATGGAAGCGCTAAGCTTAAAAATCGGCCTAACTTTTGCTCCTTTTTATAAATTATCAATTAGTTGCCTCGGTCTGATCCCCAAAATCCAACCCAAAATCCAAAAAAAGTTCTCAACAAATTTACATAACCGGCTGAAATAAACGGCTTTGGTAACATCCTGATTTTTCGATTGTTTAAAAGTTTGTCAGCATGGTGAAGACTAGAATTGTTCAACCAGTTTGTATGGGGAATTCCGCCACACTCCACCCAACATCCAATCTTTAACGTTGTATCGTTTCCCCTGTGAGCTTCCATTGTCATTTTTCTGGTTCTGTTTTCATGCTGTCTTAAGGCTTTTGTTTTCTCGGGCCAAACCTCTATGATTTCATTTAGGAATCATTTGTACATCTTATGAAAAAATAGTATTAGAGCGGTACAACTCAAATATGTAAAATTTTTAGAGGGGAATATATGAAGCACTCCGTTTACAAGTTTTGGAGTTTCTTAGAAAAGAGCTGTACTTTGGATACTGATTCCCCAGAGGAACGAAGGAGTAAAGTAACCCTGGTGGTGATAACCGGTTTATGTTCCATCGCTAGTGTTATTTGGGGCACTCTTTATTACGCCATTTTTGGCCCCATCATTACGACGTTCATCACCTATGGATTTACAGTTGTTCTCGGAGCAGCCTTACTGATTTATTTCAAAACCAAACGATTTGCCTTTCTGCTTTATGTTTTTTTCTTGATGATTTTTTGGAATCCCATTGCTATGCAATGGAGTTTAGGGGGGTTTGCTGCTTCCGGTGTTTTAATGCTGTGGTCTATATTAGCACCGTTTAGCTCTCTAATGTTCCAAGACATCAAAAAAGCGACCGGGTGGTTCCTTGCTTATGTGATGCTCCTTTTGTTCTCTCTCTATTTCGACGGCTATGTTTCTCAGTGGGCTTCTCCTATATCCAACAAGATATCTATGTTGTTTTTTGGAATGAATATCATAGGTCCTTCAATAATAATTATTTGTTCGATGATGTACTTTGTTAATGCGTTTCAAAAAGAGCATGAGAGGTCGGAAAAGTTACTACTCCATCTCACGGAAGAGCGTGAAAAGCTGGCGGACCTGACTGCTCTTCTAAAGAGGATGTTCGGCCGCTACCTCTCGACGGAGGTGATGAAGTCGCTCATCGAGAACCCGTCGGCTCTGGAATTAGGAGGCGAGAGGCGCAGGGTTACAATCATGATGACGGACCTGAGAGGCTTTACTGCTCTATCTGAGCGTCTTGAGCCAGAACAGGTCGTCCAGATGCTCAACGTCTACTTTGAGATCATGGTGGAGGTGGTCCTAAAATACAACGGCACCATAAATGAGATTATCGGCGACGCCCTGCTTGTCATATTCGGTGCCCCACAAGATATGCCAGACCGCACCCACCGAGCCACCGCTTGCGCCATTGAAATGCAGAACGCCATGTCTCAGGTAAACGAGGAGAACCGGGTACAGGGCCTACCTGCGTTGGAGATGGGAATTGGTATCAACGAGACCGAGGTGATCGTCGGCAACATCGGATCGAGTAAACGGAGCAAATACACAGTGGTCGGGAGCGGTGTAAATATGACCAGCCGCATCGAGTCATATACTGTGGGTGGACAGATTCTCATCTCTGAATCCGTTCGCCAAGAAGCCGGCGAGGTTTTGCGTATTGACGCCCAGCGGGAGGTGCTTCCCAAAGGAGCCGAAGTACCGCTGAGAATTTACGAAGTCGGCGGCATCGCAGGCCAGTACAACCTCGCTTTGGAGTGGAAGAACCCAGCTCTGGTAACCCTGGCTCGGCAAATTCCGCTACGGCATACGGTGCTTGAAGGCAAAAACGTTGGTAAGAAAGGACTTGAAGGCTCTGTCATCAGGCTTTCGGAGAAAACCGCTGTGATTGCTTTGGACGAGCCGCTCGAACTCCTGACCAACCTCAAAATGAATATAGGAGATGTGGATGAGAAACTGTCAACCAGGGATTTCTACGGGAAGGTGATTGAACGCTCAGAGGAGATCGGACATGCCCACGTAGTTTGCTTTACCTCGGTTCCGCCTGAGGTAGATGCTTATTTCCAGTCTCATCGGCAACATGCGGCGAAGTCAGCAGCGCGTTGATCTCGTGGAACTAATGTTCAGGACTCATCAAGGTCCTTTTTCTTTTCTTCAAATTCTGATTGAATTACTTTATAACCCCCTGTAAGGTCTTTTCCAGGTTGGCAGCACCGTTATTTAGCACTTCTTGGACAACACCGGAAAACATCCCGCTCATCATTCCCAAATTCATGGCAGCGATTTCAACTCGTCCGTCAGTCGTTTCATAAATGCTGACTCCCATAGGCATCATGACCGACATTGATTTGTTGCGATCATCTTTGAGAATATCGTACCCCCCCTGCGGATTGCAGAAATATATTATCTTTACCTTTGTCGTGTCAGAAAGCCCTGCCTCTTGATATTCTTTTTGTAAATCTCTAATGTCGGGGATTTGCCAGCCGTTGATAGGTGCTGCTTCTGCTACTGCTGATACGGTCTCATCAAAACCCAATTTGCTTTGGTAAACCTTAAACATCATTTGCTGCATCAAATTAGCTTGAGCGATTTTGTCGGCCAACTCTTTGAGCTTGTCCTGTTCCTCGATGCCCCGCTTGATAAATGCGATCACGTCATCCACAGTGACATCCTCGAGCATGTCGGTCATCATCTTTGGCATGAATTCATAGATGTCTATGCCTTCCATCATCTGGGGCATCATGTTGATCATCATCTGTTCACGCTTTTCTTTGCTGATGGTTTTGATCATCATGTCCATCATCGTATCCATCACGCCCATTTTAACTCCCTCCTTTAGGATTTAACCCAAGACTCGTTTAAATTTTAGATACAACAAAGAGCCAATATAATGCCACGTAATTTTTTCAGCTCCTCTTTTCTTCTTCGGGGGACTCCGAGCCTCCGGCTCTGGCTATCGAGTCAGTCAGGTGGGCGAGAAAAACATTCTGGTTCTCCGACTCCATCATGGGGGAAAGCGTTTGCACGCAGTGGGGCATGATCTCCATCATCATTCCCGAAATGAATTCCCTGACTGTCTCGTCACGTACCATAACTTCGGGCATTTTCTCCTTCATCATGACAGGCATCATCTCACTCATCATCGGCATCATCACAGGCATGACCTTCCCGGCCATGAAATCCATCATGTGCGACATCAATGTACTCATGGCCGGGCGCATTTCAGCCATCATGGATTGCATTTTGCGGCTTAGCTGCGGCAGGTGGTCCACAAGCTTTTCAAGCTGTCCCTTGAGTTCGTCGTCTTTAAGGACCTCGCGAATGAAAGTGACAATGCCGGTCACGTTCAGGAACCGCCCCATGCCGGACATCATCCCGGGCATCATCTTGAGCATGTCCACGTCCTTCATCATTAGCGGCATCATTTTCAGCATCATCTCTTCTTTTTCCTGAACGGACATGTTTCCAATCATCCGATCCATCATCCGATCCATAAGCCCCATGATTCCACTCCTTTTAAATCAAAAATTTATGTAAACCAGAATCTGTTTCAGTGGGAAGGGTCGCTTCAAGAGAGTAGATAGATCCAAGAAGTAAAGTATTTTTCAAGTTCAAGATCAAAAAGCACTGCTTTCCCAATGCCACATAGTGGTATTATTTGTCAAGCTAATTTACCGGCTTTGTATATTCCACTTTAGATAGATAGCGTAATAGATTATCAGTGAACAGGTATTGCAAATGATGTGATGGATGAGGTAAAATTGGTTGAAGGCCTAATTAATATTTTGCCATTCTTTTGTTTTTTCGTCTAACAGGGTTTGAACCTCCTGAATGAGCTGCCGGCCGCTTTTTTGATAATAAACCCGGCCGCGCCGTATAAAAAGGTGATCAATTAATCGGCCCCCCTTTTCTTCTATCTTGCGCTGAAACGCTTCTACCTCCTCAACCTTGAATCGACTGTTGAAGGTATTGAACAGGACAACGTTTTTCCCCTGGAAATCATTGTTTTCAACAAAAGCCCACAGGGGCGGCGCCGGACGATACCACCAAATGGGCGATCCAAGAAACACCAGTCGGTATTTAGACATATCAACAATATCCGGTTTTATTTCAGTCGTAGTTACTTTATCGTCGGCATCGTTGTTTGCATTTCGCCAGCCCTGATAGTCCAGGGTATATCTTTCAGCCTTAATTTTTACGATGTCAGCATCGAATTTTCTTGCAATTTCCCGGGCCATGGCTTCCGTATTTCCTGAGCGGGAGTAGTACACAACCAGCACATCTGTGGCTTTGTCCAGTTTAGGTGTATAAGGCGCACTGTGAAAATATGTGCGGTCCTTTACTTGTACAAGGACAAATGCGGCAACAGATCCAACAACGATTAAAAATATTATAAGTATGATAATGCTCCGTTTACGGAATTTCATTTTTGATATCAGGTAAAAACTAGAATAGAAGCATTAGCAATCCATGCGGGATCAGGAGCTATCGGCCTTTGCCGCCTTTTCCCGCTCCTTTTTCTCAACGACACAATAAATGCCGCCTTCTTTGATGCCGGGCTTGAAGCAGCCGCTACAGGAAATGCACTTGGCCGGGCTGCGATCGCCCTGCTGCCAGCGGTTGGGCAAGCCCGGTTCCCGGACCAGCGGCCGGGCCATGGCAATAAAATCCATGCCATCGTCCTTAACGGCTTTTTCGGCAACTTCATAAGATCGAAATCCACCCACTACCATGACCGGACAGCTGACGGCCGCCTTGATGGGGCGCGCCAGTTCCAGATTATAGGCTTCCTTTTTAGGTTCGTTTATCTTGCCGCGCACCGGGCCGTTTGCGCCTGACGCCGGTGTGCCGGCGGAAACTTCTATGGCATCGATACCGGCTTCATCCAGCTTTTTAGCAGCATAAACCGCCTCATCAACTTTCAGACCACCATCCAAATTGTCCGCACCGGTTAGCTTGATCATTACGGGATAGTCGCCGCCAACTGCCTCCCGCACCTTTTGGTATACTTCCATTAGGAACCGGCTGCGGTTTTCAACGCTTCCGGCATATTCATCGGTCCGAAGATTGGTGTGCGGAGATAGAAACTGGTTGATCAAATAGCCGTGAGCGCCATGCAGCTGCACAGCGTCAAAGCCCCAGGTCTTGGCCCGGCGCGCCCCTTCACCAAAGGCTGCAACAATTTCTTTGATTTCATCCTGCGTGAGTTCAGCGGGCATCTCCGGGAATTGGTCAACCTTTACGGCCGAAGGGGCCAGGGGCTGCCGGCCAGCAGTTTTGGCATCGGTCTGACCCCCCGCATGCACCAGCTGCACCGCAATCTTACCGCCGGCATCATGGACAGCACGGGTCAAATTTTCATAACCGCCCGCAAAATCATTGGTATGGATGCCCATTTTACCAGGTAACTCCTTTCCTTCCGGGCGCACAAATGTATAGCCCGAAATAATCAAACCGATACCGCCTTGTGCTAAGTTGCGATACCAGTTGGTCAGTTTTTCCGTAGGGCGGCCGTTTGGTTCGCACATCCCCTCCCAGGTAGCGGATCTAACCATTCGGTTGCGTATCGTCATGCCATTAATTGCAGTTTCTTCAAATAATGTAGCCATACTATATTTCCTCTCTTTCGGTTTTGGCTTGCTTAAATCGACAGATACAGAAGATCTGAAATTTATACACTAACCTTCTTTTGAAGCAGCTTTGAGAAATCATGGGTTCCAAGTCCCCACTTTTTTGCCAGCCTGATGTATCCGATGTCTTGCGGTTTCTTGCCAAACAACAAGGCCGCTTTGGCATCCGCAGCGACCGGATCATCACTTAAAATAAGCGTATTTTTTTTGACAACATCAGAAGTACTTCCACCTGAAGGACCATTTCTTGTCATGATCCGGGTGGCATCTATTAGCGTTATGGTGGGTTTGAAAAACTGGGCCAGATCAACAATATTCGGATGTATATCCCCGTGGAGCATCCCTCGCCTTCCACCAATAGCGCCGAACCAATTCTTCATACCGAGGGTCAGGGAACTCAGTATATGATGCTTTGCAACCGGCAAGTTGATGACCTTGTCAGCCTCTACCAACGGCAGGTAAACCGGCCAGACATCCAGGCGATGCCCATGCAACTTCATCTCGCGCATTAAAGACGAACTGGGATAGATGAGGTCCGCTCCGGTTTTTTTCGATACAGCTGCTGCACCGGATACAGAGAAGCAGAATTTAGCATCTTCAAGGGTATTATCAGCGATCTTGACCTTTTTTGCGCCGGCCTCCTGGCAAAGCTCGATGACTCCCTGCAACACTTCCGGATTAGTGGTGGCGCCCATGTGAGGCGGTCTGGCCCAGGAAATATTCGGTTTGATGACGGCCACATCTCCCTTTGATACAAATTGCCTCATTCCCCCGGCGGCTTCGAACACCTTTTTGGTCAAGTCTTTTACGGAAAAGTCATCTGTTTGACCGATGCCCTCGATAATAAATTTTTGATTTTTCGCCGTGGCTCTTGCCTCGGACAATTCAAATAATGACCATCGGGCAGCACCGGCAAGTGTGATGCATCCTGACCACTGCAAAAGCTTGCGAATTGATTCTCTGCGTGTAATCGGTTGATCAAATTTCATGGAATTCACCTCGTACCCTAATCGAGTCCAAACTGGATCAGGGTCACTTGTTGAAAGAAATAAATCTTTTGGATGTTCATTGTTATGCCACGAACAACGCACAACAAACAACAGACCATTGAGCGCTTTTACGCTCAATTAGAGTTATAGCAGCAATTCCTTCTCCCATCCGTAGTGTTCAATTTTAATTTGTTCCATCTTACTCGTCCCCAATCCATAGACTTTATCAGCGGCTTCTACGCAGATGGGCGGTGGAGATAGGGGCCATGGCTCACCTCTGATGGCTTTCCTCTTTTCAGTAATGATTTTTAAACAAACCGTTTCGACGGCAGCGGGATCGGTTCCGGCAATCAGACCATTATATGCCCATTGGTATCTTGGATCAGGCTGCGGTCCCTTGTCACAGAGAGGATAAAGCGAATCAACCAGAACAAGTTTGGTCTTTCCTTTGACAAAAGGAAGGTTCCAGATTTCTCCCAACTTGGAACTGTTGCTTTTGTGATAACTACTGGGACTGCCGGAATACATGATGTAAAGTTTCAGCACCGTGCCGATTCCGGTCAGCCAATGCGCTTTAAGCGCAGGCAGTGCAATCAGAGAATCACATTTTTCGGGATTACTCGGACCACCCTGCGCCAGTCTAATCTTGTCTTTTGGGATTCCAACGTCCACCAATGACCTTCTCACAACATCCACGACTTCATCATGAGTTGGATTCAGATGATCAGTCGGCACCAGGCCAATCACATCATTCGGTTTGACAAGGCTTAACCACGCATCCTTGGTATTATTCTGTCCCGTAATTTTGATCAACGTCTGCTCAAGCATTTTTTCTAAGATCGTGCTGTCCACATTTTTTGAAGAATCCATGGCGTTTTTATCGCGTACGATTGTCACTAAACTTGAACCCGCTGCCTCTGCTTCTCCCTTGGGCCACTTAATACCTAAAATAGACGCACTGAGGGTCACGCCGATTGTTCCACGTATAAAATCTCTTCTGGTTAACACCGGTTTTTTATCTTTCATGATTTCCCCGCCTTTTTCAGTATATTGGATGCATTTTTCTGAATGATTACCCCGGCAGATTCCCGATCAGGGCATTCAAAGACGATTGCAATATATTTACCGATCAATTGATATGCCATCCAGCCATCCTCCAGTTTGAAAAGACGCAGACTTTTGGTGGTTGAATCTGGCGTGAATTCTTTCTTATGTTCCGGCAAATAGGCGTCATGAAAATGATTCAGGGCTTTGCGGGCACGCTCATGATTTTCATATTGCACAAGCAGAAACTGGCTGCGTTTTTTGTCTGCGGAATTAGAAATATGTTCATAAGGAGCAATAACGGCTTCTGTCGAGAAATCGAGATCGAGAATATTTTCATGACTGAGGTAATAAATTGAATTTAACACCAAATGGGAACGAAAAAAGCTCAATCTATCTATCCGCAATTTCCAAGCAGAGCCAATCTCAAGGGGTAGGATTTTTACAAGTTCCGGCTCCGGGAGATTTTTGGTGTTTGAAGTAATTGCCTTACCCAAAGCCAGAACAGCTTCCTTTGAGGCCGGCGTCTCACGTTCGGTCATAATCCGAGCATAAATATAATCCGACCACGATCGCAACAGGCCTCCGCCATAGAGAGCCCTGGTGGATGAGGTAAAAGATTTGTTTGATGGTGCAACAGGAGAGCCGCCAAAGGAAACGGGTTCACCGCCCCAATCCAGGGAAAGCAAGCCAAAAGCATCGTCGGAGGTCTCCATAAAATACAATTCCACCAGGATGTTATCCTGGCTATCGGACGAATAATCGAATACCTCAAGGTGGTGGAAACGATAGCCCAGATAGAGTTCACCCGCTCCGTTCATGTATTTAAAAATATTCTTAGAATTAATTAATCTTGGCAATTCAGGCCGGCTCCAAACACCAACAGTTTTGGGAAGATTAATTTTGTCTACTTTCATCCTTTCAGTTGCTCCCCCACGTATTGATACCATCAAAGTGATTGTTAGCAGGAAAAAAGACGTTTTGAGCGACAATCTCATCATGGTCATTTCTTTTTTAGTGTTTCCATGTCCTTTACTTATCGAAGGGCACACGATTGAATACCTAGAAGCTATCGCAAAAATAGTAGATAACGGCGAAAAAAGCGGCAGCCGGAACAGTGAATAGCTGCTTGAGGTGTGAATCTTAAATGCCTAGTAAAAGTCTATCTGAAATTCGGGTAGAAGATTGTTTCAGCTCATCAAGAATACTTATGGGTTTAAAGCGAAATTTGGGACCGATGACACACAGGGCCACCGGACAGATATATCCTTTCACCGGGACAGATATGCCGGCCGAGTCAGGAAGCATTTCACCGGAACTTGTACCATAGCCTTTTTTGCGAATCTTATCGATCTCCTTTTTAAGCAGATTCTCCTTTATGATTGCGATAGGATTTTTTCTGGAAGCTTTAGACAGGCATGTGTATTTCGCATCGCTTGCAAAGTTTATCTATGAAAGGCAGGTTACCGAATTAGCTGAGACCATACCTTTCTTTTAGCACTTCCGACAAATGGTTAATCCGTTCAAATGCTTTTTCAACCGTTTTTTCCTTATCCGGATTGACCAGGCAGCAAGTGGCGGGGGAAAGCAGGCTTCTGGTCAGCAGGTGTTCAATATCGATGCCCTTCTTTCCGAGGATTTGCCAGACACCCTCCATCTGCGCAATCAATGAATCCATGCTTTCTTTTTCAAAAAATTCCATTCCGGTCGGCACGATTCCCCAGACCAGCACACCCCCTTTTTCAATAAAACGCTTAATTGACGAAGCATAGGAAGAAAAGATCTCTGCGTTGGTGTAGATATCCATCGACACAATATCAAGATCCAGCCCCAGTAAAAAATCCCAATCCGGATTACCGCAGAGATGAATGCCGCGCGGTCTGTCGATCATGGAAAAAAATAGATCCAGATCCGCTTTGGCTTTCAGATCCCCATAGCCGGACATGGCCGAAAAAAGAAACTGCAGCCCGGGTTCGTCAATAAACATAAATGCATTTTCGTTGAGGGTTTTCAGGCGCTCCAGCTGGACATTGATGCGCCTGGCCAAAAACTCCAGCATAAAGGGCCGGACCGTGTCGTCAAACAGAATCGGGCGTTCATCCTGATCCAGGATATTGAATCCGAAGCTGATCGGACCTTCGAGCTGGCCCCGAATGGCCCGGCGATCCGATAGTTTCAGCGACAAAAAACGGTGATAGACAATAGAGTAAGACTCACTGATATCAAAGTATTGCGGCTCTTCAAAGTGGGTCATGGTCTCTTCGAGTTCATCAATAAATTTTTCCAGCGAAAACCTCAGGGTTCGCTTTGCCACATCGAGTACCATGCCCGGGAAGTGTTCGGCCGCCTGCACATACATATCTTCATAGTAACTGTAATTGGGCAGCTGAGGCCAGAAAGGCACATCCAGCGATAGCGCCACCTCGAGTGCGCGCTCAACATCGGTATGCGGCATGACCGCCATGGCGGTGGTCATTAGATTGCCTGGAATCGTCAATTGTATTTCCTTTCTTTATCCACAAGAAGCTCCCAGCATGATGGATCTCTCGCGGCTGGCCAGCCACGAATTAAAAAAGGGACCAGTTTTGTGCTGATCCCACCTTGCCATGGGAACGTATTTTCATAACGCGTTACGCGTATGTCAGTCAAACCATGATTAATTCAATTTATTTACTATTCTCATATTCTTTTAGAATTTGGTCTAATTCATATTGGATAAACTCGGTGTGAGATTGGGCCTGTTCCTGGGTCATCACCGGGATGTCATCAGACAGATTCATTAGCTTCTCTTCTACAATTCCAATGGTTTTGTTGACCATAAACGTATCGACTTCACCGTTTCCCAATATATATCCACAACCACCGGCAACGCCCAGAAATTCACCATTTACAAAAATGGGGACCACCAGTTTCATTAACCCGGCATCACATTCGGCAATGACCGGTTGGCGCGAGCGTCTCGCTTCGACGGCAATATTTTGATGCGCAATCGCACAGATATAATTCTGGCCTTTCTCATCCGCTTTGATAACCGGGCAGAGTTTATTCGCCCATTTTTTAAAATCGGTAATGCGCACCCCGTCGACATTAAATACAGAAGCATCCAGACCGGAGCGTTCATTGATTTTTTGTTCGAGCTCAAGCCATATTTTTAATGGTGCGATGTCGGTAAGTTTCATTTATTTTTCTCCTTCGAATTCCCCTTGATATTTTTAACAGATTTCGGAATCATAATTGTAAACCTTGAACCCTGACCGGGTCTGGACTCGACGCTTATCTTGCCGCCGTGCTGATCGATGATTTTGTCGGCGATAAAAAGCCCGAGTCCGGTTCCTTTGTTGCCTTTAGATGAAAAAAACAGCGTAAACAAAGTTTCACGGGTCTCCTGATCCATTCCAATTCCATTGTCCTTTATTTCAAATATAATCTGTTCTTCTTCCTGTTGAACACTGAAGACGATCTTATGGGATTTTTGGGCTTCATCTTCGATGCAGGCATCTAAAGCATTTTCTAATATATTGATCAGTGCCAGGCGCACAACACCGGCATCGATTTCGAGCTCTTCTAAGGACGTGTCGAAATCACAAACAAATTCAATGTCATTTGCTTTTATTTTGGGCCCAACCGTTGAAGCCACATCTTCAGCAAAGTTTAAACCATCAAGGCGAGCGCATTTCAGCTCTCTTTCCTTGGCAAAGAACAGGATATTATGAACCAGTTTGCGAATGCGGCTGATAATGGTTTTTACATCTGCCCATCCCTGCTTAACTCTTTCGGACTTCTTTTTAGCAAATCCGGTCTCCACAAGATAGATGCCGCCGTCCAGGCCTGTCAGCAGGCCTTTGATTCCGTGTGAGATCGAGCTTATTTTCAATCCCAGTGATGACAGATGATCCTGGAGCTTGCGAATCTGAGTAATGGTGGTGGACATTTCCATAACGTGGGTGATCTCTCCGGCGGTATTCCTCAGAGGCGCCGTCCAGATCAACACGTTGTATTGCTCACCAGTTTTGGAGGTGACCACCATCTCTGCCTGGTGGGACTGCCCGTCTTCAAATGTTCTGGCAACCGGGCAGTTGGGGCAGGGCTCATCCCGATGTTTGTAAACGTCATGACAGAAAGCGCCGAGTTCGACGTCAAAATCTTCTTTAAAACGTCGGTTGGTTGCCGTCAGCCTGAACTGCCTATCCTGTACCGATATATAACAGGGCACTTCATCAAAAAGCTGCTGGTAGCGCTGCTGGGTTGCGGTGCAATTCTTCCCGCAGGCGTTTGACTTCGGTAATATCAGCCGATATCTCTACGACCAGTTCCACATCACCGTCCTGATTGCGAATCGGTGCGGTGTGCACAATCACCGGAGCTTTATCGCCATTTGAAGTTTTAACGGTTGCTTTTGTTCGCAGGCCTTTGCCGGTTTTAAATGTCTGTTCAGCGGGGCATTTGAACCTGGCACCGGTTTTAGCCGTATAAACATCCCAGCTGTTACGGCCGACTTTATCGCCCAGACGTTCCTTATACAGCGGATTTACCGCAATAATCTTTAATTTCGGATTGTGAACCGAAACAAAGCAGGGCATTTCGTTGAAATAGGTTAAACCCCCTTCCAGATCCCCGGCAATATCGCGCATGGCTGAAGACAAACCCTCAACCGCCTGTCCGACGGCAACCTGCCGCTCGACTTCTATCAGTTTTGCTGATTTTTCACGAACCAGGGCTTCAAGGTTTTCGGTGTATTCGCGCAACTGCTGTCGTATGCGGATCTTTTCATGTGCCCGGTTGAGTGCAATTTCTAAAACATCATCGTTGATCGGTTTGGTCACAAAATCAACGGCCTGATACTTGAGGCTTTTGATGGCCAGGTCCATATCCCCATGGCCGGTAATCATAATGACTTCGGTATCGGGGTTTTCATGTTTGATCCTTTGCAGGAGTTCGATCCCGTCCATTCCCGGCATTTTAATATCGGTAAGGACAATCGGCGGGTTTTCTTTGCGGTAGATTTTGAGGGCTTCCTCTCCATTTTCTGCAGTAAATACCGTATACCCGCTGTCAGATAACGATATGCTGAGGACTTTGCGAATACCTTCTTCGTCATCGACGAGTAATAATTTCATATCCATAATTGACCGTCATTAAGCGTAAATCTGATCTCTATGGTTTCAGGTGTCAGGCCCCTGGCTACTGGCTTCTTGCTTCTGGTCTCTGGCCTAAACTTCACTGAGCAGTTCGGGCGTCTTCGATCCTGTGGTTTAGGCCCGAAGGAAGCTTACGCCGTCCACCTACGAATGACTCGTCGGAGACGGGTCGATAGTCGCTGACCACCGGCTACTAGCCAGCAGCCAGTAGCGAGAAGCCAGCGACCAAAACGCTGACACCTGAACACTGAAACCTGAAACCATAGGCATTGTGTTATTTAAAGCACTCAACTGGACTAAAATATACCACACGTATTTTGTAAATTACTTGCGGGACGCAACACTAGCCAATTGTATTTTTAACAATGCCGACTAATTTCTCCGGATCAAAGGGTTTTTTAACAAACGCGACCGCATCTTTAACCGCATGGTCGCCGTCAATCCCGCTGACGACGATAACCGGAGTGTCTTTTAATTGTTTATCTTTTCTAAGCTTGCGGTAAAACCGGGGACCCCACTCACCCGGCATCTGTAGATCAAGACAGATCAGGTCCGGTTTTTCCGCTTTGACGACTTCCAACCCTTCCATGCTACTGTAGGCACTGCAGGTTGCATAACCATTGTCGCTAAACACAGCCATCAGATATTTGACAACCACCGGATCATCGTCGATGATCAAAATCTTTTTGGGCATGGCGCTCCTCTCTTTCAAGCCGGATCGAGCGCAAGCACTCGATCCGGAGTTGATAGTTATTTGTTATTCGTTATTAGAATTTGACTATTTCTTTATCCTATAATTTGATAATTGAAGATAAATATCAACCGATTTTATTCCTTTCAAACGATTAACCAATAACAAATAACGAATAACTTCTCTTATTTTTTATCGTACATGGCATTTGCCGCACATAATGGGCCCTTGTTTTTTTGTGAGGTGGCATCCTTTGCAGTTCGTATGGAATGCTTTTCTCAAGCCCGGTGCATTACCGGAGCTTTTCTCATCATGGCAATCAGAGCAACTCTGGTCTTCGGAAGACTCATCTTCCAATTTCTCTCCATCTTCATAAACATGGTGGCATTCGCTGCAATCTTCGAGCTGGGCTGTTTCGTTGTGTTCATCATGTCGAAAAACAACCGGGGGACGCTGCTTTTTTAAAAAACTCCCGTTATCGACAACCTCCATATCTTCCTGTGAGAATGCCGGTATCAGTAAAATACCAACGAGTAGGGGAGCAATAAGGAGGAATATCCCTTTTTTCATCATGTTGTTTCCATTTATTGTAAAGGTTTAAAGGTTCAACATCATATTTAAGGGGTTCTGCGTTCTGGGTTCTGGGTTAACGAATCGAGGCTTCAGATCTGACGCCAACCCTGAACCCTGCCGGGGACTTAACATTCTGATAGAATGCAAAAAGGTTTTTCTGGCTATGGCAGACAGTATGATTATCGGAATATCAGAAAGCTTTGGATTGGTTTTAAATTGCTGGTAGGTTTGAATTCCATCGTCAATCCTGGGCATCATGACATCCAGAATAACAAGCGCCGGTGGATTGGAACTCGCCTTTTCCAAAGCTTGCGCCCCATCATTGGCGGCAATGGCCTCAAAGCCAAGAGTTTCAACCACTGTGGAGACAAAAATGCGTATGTCGCGTTCGTCATCCACCACCAGGATTTTTAGTATTCCCATCTTTAGCTTCCATGTTCCGCTTATGAAAAAACTTTTTTATCACGAAAGCACGAAAGGAAGAAAACGCGAAAGAAAAGAAAAATTTCGTGCTTTCCAAATTTCGTGTTTTCGTGATTAATCATTTTGGGTTCGCCGATAAACCGGGATTTCCGCTTCGCTCCAACCGGCTTGTCCGGCTTAGGGTTTTAGCCCATCAATGATAAAACGATTGGATCATTGCGGATCCCCCGGGGTTGGCGGATTAATTTTGAACCAATTTGATTAAATCTGCAAGCAGAAAAGAAAAAAGGGAATCCGCCCAAGGATTCCCTTTTCAAGCCTTTTGTTGCGATGAATTATTGCGGGTCGTTTTTGCCGGTTTTGCCGTTGGCAAAAAAACGACCGGCACCGTGCAGTACAACGCCGGCCAAAGCACCCAGCACAGCGATCCAGCCCAAAACATCGAGCCACTTACCCCGGTCCCGCCCGGGCATATAGAAACCAGCCAGATTGGCCAGGCGACTGTCCTGTCGACTGTGGCACTCGGTACAGGCCAGAACGTTTTCTTTGGGCGCAACCATGTGGGTAATCGGGAATACATATGTGGTCTCCACAAAATCAAACCGGCCTGAAAAAGGCAGTTCCACAGATTCCTGTCCTTTGCCCAGCGCCCGATTCCAATCAAGCGTCGTCCAGTAACCATCTTTGCCCGATAGCAGCGGCACCAGCAGGGTATTGTGCTCCTTGTCGTATGGCTGGTTGCCGCGATGGACTTTAAACGGATAGATCCGAGCATCGGCATCCAGCCGGTTACCTTCGGGCCAGGAAATCTTAACGGTTTGGCCCGGATCAATTTGATCCTTGGCGGTCACTGATTTAATGATGCCGTTATACCAGAAATATTCCGGTTTAATATTTTTGGCCCACTTCATTTGACCTTTGATGGTCATATAATCGTATTTGCCAAACTCGTCTTTGGTCTTGTATTTTTTTCCGTCTTTTGTTCTGCCGGCCTGAGCCCAATCCCAGGACATCTTGGTCGGATTGACTCGCGCAAATTCGGGGATATGACAGCTCTGGCAGGCTACCTTGTCGGTATGGTCGTTGGCTTTGGAGCCGGCTTTGTGCGGTGTGAGGGTGTGGCAGGATTCACAGGAGATCTTGGAGGCCAAATCGTCTTCCACCAGACTCTTGCGATCCACCGCCGCCGGTAAGGTGTAAACGCGTCCGGCAATGTTATGCAGGGTGGTGGTGTGACAGCGCACACAAGCAAAATTCTGGCTGTCGACCCCCATGTGGACATCCAGAGCTTTATTGGGCTTGGCCAGGGAGGTATCCAGGTCACCGTGTTTCACCCCATCGCCGCCGCCACCGTAAAAATGGCAGGACCCGCAATTTTTGCGTCCGGGTCGAGCCACACTCTGGGCCGCCTCGCGCAGTTCAGCCTGGATCTCTCTGGCAATCTGCAGCGAATCCTCATCGCCGGCATCGAGAAAAGCCGCAATATCTTCGACGCTTTCATCCCAGTTCATTTCTTTGCGACTGTGACAGACCAGACAGTTGACCCCGTTATCCGTGGTGGTGCCCCATCCCGGATGACAGGCCAAACAGCTCTTATCTTTGGTTTTGTTGGTTGAAATGCAGAAATTATTGAGTGAATTTCCGGCCTTGCCGAACTTTTTTTCTTTGTCAGACGGATCGGCCAGCCAGGTCCAGTGAATGGTTTTGTGAAACTGGGATTCAGCCTCCGAATGACAGGATAGGCATGCCTGAGTGACCTCCAGGCCGGATTTAAAATCCTTCTGCAAGGTTTTGTGTTTGGTGTGATCGGTGGTATTCCAGATCTTTTTACCCTTGATGGCCTGCCGGGCCATGGTGCGACCGGGCGCCTGTTTCTCACCGCTTTGGGCGGCAGACAAGGCCGTCGGCCACAGCATCAGCCATGCCATCATCAGGATGATATATTTAAGAAAAGAATTTTTCTTTTCTGCCGGTTTCATTGTTGACTCCCCTATAATTAACGTCTCGGAATTTATACAACTTATTGAAAGCATGTAGCTGTTAACCACACTGTGTTTATACCGCCTTTCCTTCATTCCAATTGGGGCAAAGCCCCTATGTTCATCAGAGATTGAGTTTATTAATGTTAATTCGTTTTATTTTAGGTGTCAGGAATAAGTAGGTTTCGGGTGTCAGGTGTCAGGTGTCGGATTACAGAGGTCAGATGTCAGAGGACAGAAGACAGATGATAAAAACTGGAAGATGAAGCACCCTTTCTGACTTCTGTTTTCTGTCCTCCGTCATCTGTTTACTGACACCTGAACACTGACACCTGACACCATAGACATTGTGTTGTTTAAAGAACTCAACTGAACTAAAATATACCACACGACTTTTGTAACATTTTTGTGGGACACAACACTAGGACGCCGGTTTGGTAATCTTTACCGACCCATCTTTGTTATAGATCGTTTCTGCTTCCAGGTAATAGACCTTTTTCAACTGCGGCCGAATGTCCTGCACCATATAGTAAGCCTCGCCGCTTCGGGCACCGGTGTTACAGACAAACACGATGGGTTTATCCGTGGGCAGGGTGGCTATTTTCTTTTCCAGTTGATCGGTGGGAATATTAACTGCGGTTTTAAACGACCCGGCCGCATACTCATCAGGATCGCGCACATCGATCAGCATAATGCTCTGCGGATTTTCCTTTATGACCTTTTCAAATACCGCAATGTCTATGGACCCTTCTTCTGTGCCGGTCTTTACCTGAACCGCTGCCGGGGCCGCACCATAAGCCTTTTTCCAGGCCGGGTAACCCGCTGCAAACACCTTGGCATTGCCATAGCCCAACTGTACCGCCCTCCGGGCGGATTGATGGCTCAGCTTTCAGGTGAAGCCGCCACAGTAAAAAATCAGCGGGACTTTGCTGTCCCGCGGCAATTTGCCCTGCAGCTTCTCAAACTGGCTCTCGGGGAGGCTGATGGCCGAAGGAATATGGCCTTTGTCATATTTGGGTTTTTTGGGCCGTGAATCGATGATAACGGCCGCGTTGGACTCAACCTGCTGGGCCACATATTCAACGGAAACTGCGGCATAGTTGCCTTTGGCTTTCATCCAGGCCGGAAATCCCGCGGAAAAGACCTTAACGTTCGTATAACCGAGTTTTTCCGCCTTCCAGGCGGATTTGTGACTCAGTTTTCAGGTGGGGCCGCCGCAATAAAAGATAAGAAGCGTATTCTTATCCTGGGGCAGCTGGTCAGTCATTTTGTCAAATTGACTGCCCGGAATATTGACGGCCGTGGGGATGTGCCCGTTGGCGTACTTGGGTTTATAGGGCCGTGAATCGATGAGCATCACCCCTGCCGGCTGCGGGACTTTGGCGTACTGCTGCACAAACGCCACCTCCACAATGTCGTGAAACTGCCAGGCTGCTTTGGCCGGTTCGGCGGTCTTCTGGGTGGCGGCACATCCAAATCCTACCGCCAGCACTAGCGCCAAAAGAACCGGCAACCAAAAGGTTCTTTTAAAAGTCATAACAGCATTACCTCCTTTTCCTTTGTTTTCTATGGGTTTGAAAACGGAACAAACGCTCCCCTTTCATTGACCCTGATGGGATTCTGTGGTTATTTGCATTTCGCCGGTGTGGGCGAATCAAACGCATGGTCATGCAAATAAGTATAGATATCGACAACTTCGGTTTCCGATAGTTGCTGCCATTCGTCCTTGCAGCCGAACTGCTCGAACGTCTTTGATTCGAAGACCGATGTCCATTCTGCCTGAGTCCTGTCGGCCGGGCTGATGGGCGGCACCTTGGATTCAACCCCTCCGCGCTCAAAGCAGGCCTTGTAAACTTTGCGGTAGGTGTATTTGCCTTTGCGCTTGTTGCCTTTATCCAGCGCAAAGCTGGCCCCCACCGTACTGAATACAAAAAACAATACCAGCATGGCTAAAAATATCTTTTTGAACATGGTTCCTCCTTATAAATAAAATTCCGGTTTATTTCTGAATGTTGTGTTAAATAGAGAATTTAATTGCCATAGCGCTATGCGAAGGATGGTGCATGGTTCATGGTTCACAGCTGCTACCTTTTAAAAAAGAAATTAGTAGCAATCATCGTGCCAAGTCGGTTAACATTATATTAGCTTGAAATTATTATATAAATTAAATTATTAGCGCACCCTGCCGATTCATTTGGTTTACATATATTAACACATGTTAAGTTAACAGGTTAACATCCACCCCTAACAAAATAGATCACGGTAGCGAACCCATTAGGGAATTCGAATAGCAGCAATTCTCGGTGAGACACCGGAGCGTTGAGATTGCTTTGCTTCGCTCGCAATGACCCGCGAATGTTTCGTACTGTCATTGCGAGAAGCGTGAGCGACGAAGCAATCTTTTGCTTAATTTCACCGAGAATCGCTGTTTGAATAGTCACTTTTGACTCCCTGACAAAAATCAGATATTATGGTTACATGAAGTCTGCCTTTCTCATCATTTGCCTGTCGATTTCAATGTTGGCCGGCGGCTGTGCTGAACTTCAGGGCAAATCAGTAAAAACGTACCAATTAGAATATAATGCAGCGGTTCAGGCCAGCACGGATGCATTGGAAGATCTTGAAATATATATTTTAAATGCAGAAGCGGATGAATTAAGAACCGAAATACTGGCAAGACGTGGGGACGGCACTCCCGTCACTGTGGAAGTTAAACGGGTGGATCGAAATTTTACCCAAGTCGCCGTTGGCACCGGCGCCGGGGTCGCTCGCTACCTGGATAAAGACGTTTCAGATCAGATTCACGAGTTTATTCGGAAACAGCTGGTCAAGCCGTCAAAGGGCATTAAATGGCCTGAATAGTAAACTCCGATTTAATTTTCATCTTTCTTCTTTAGTTTGGAGTAGCCCGGGATTAACGTCTGGGTACTGATCACACCGGAAAGTAGCCGGATCTTGTTATGTACAAAATCTCCGATGGTTTCAGCATCCGAGGAGACCAGATCGCGCCTCAACACGATTTTGGCAATGATATCCACATTGCCGTGGACTGAATGCACTTCTTTTACTTCTTCAAGTTTGATGAGTTTATCGACAAGACGGACCTCCTTTTTAGCCGACGCGTTGATCAGCACAAAAGCGGTAATCTCCCGCAGCATTTCAGGGTATTCGGTCTCTTTTAATTTAGCCATTTTTTTTCGAAAATCCTCCATGTTCTTGGGAACCAGTTGACTGATGCCAATTCCATATCTGAGTCCGGGGTCTTTCCGCTCCCATTGGTGAACCGATATGAAGGTATAAAGATCCGCCAGGGTTCTGCCCGGGAAGTATTCGCCCAGACGCCCCTTTTCAATGATGGCAATTAGCGGCTCATAAATGGTTTCATACCAGTCTTTCGCCGCTTTTTGAAGGGCGACCGGTGCGGCGGCTTTCTTTTCAAGATAATCCCGGTGTCCGGATATCTGTTCGATTAAATGTTCGTATTGGCCAAAATCAGTCAACTCAATGGTGTACGGTAACTGGGTACGATCGTCGAATTGGGCCTTTTCGCGATAGAGCAGGTTCTCCATGGAACCTTTCGAGGGAATAAACTCTATAATCCGGGCTTGGATTTCCCCGTAGCCGAGTTCTTTGGCGGCCGCGATTCGATGATTGCCGTCCAGGGCGTAGTATTCATTTTTGATTTGATACAGCTTAACCGGAGGCAGCGTTTTACCCGCTCTCATTTTGCTTTTTATTTTTTCCAGCCTTTCAGCGGGCAGATGAGACCGGATCCGGAACCGTTCGTCAAAATCATGATAACGGCCAACGCTGCCGACGATTCGGTCCAGAGGAACCACACGGGTTCCGCGATCGCGGGTATCAAAGGCCGCCTCTTGCTCCTGAACTTCTTTGAAAGATTTAAGCATTTCGGTTATCCAGCTGTGTCCAACGCCGATTCAGCATCTATTCAGCATCCCGGACGTCATCAAAATCAAACAGATGATATCCATAGGTATTAATAACCTTTGTGCGGTTAACGATCGTTACCCGTTGGGACGGCTCCGTAAAATTTGCGTGAATGTGTCCATGAATCAAATAGTGCGGTGAATATTTGTCAATCAACCAGCGAAAACTCTTAAAGCCTCTGTGACACCTGTCTTCTGCATCGTGGATGTGCCGTGGCGGTGCATGCGTAATGACGATATCAACACCGCCTTTCCACCAGATCCGGGGACGCAGGCGTTGTATCTTCCAGTGCATTTCCCCCTCGGTGTACTGGTGCGGCCCGCCGTTGTACCAGCGGTGACCTTCCAGCCCCAGAATATTTTTTTCCTTGAATTGAACCAGTTCATCGGCCAGATTGATACAGCCCTGCGGGGGCCTGGCGCCATAACGCAAGTCATGGTTGCCGCGTACAAAATAAAGCGGCACGTTAAATTTGCCGGAAACAAAAGAGAGGTATTCCGGTGGCAGATCACCGCAGGCCAGAATCAGGTCGACGCCTTCAAACTGCCGGCGATCAAATTGATCATGCAACACGGGCTCAACCCGATCTGAAAGCGTTAATATTTTCATTTACACGTTCACAGAAAAAAGGGAACCCTGTTTAAACGGGTTCCCTTTTTATTTTTGCGGATAAAAAAAAGTGAAGTCCGATCACTCCTTGCTCTGGTCTTTTTCAGTTTTTGCTTCCTCATTCTTGCGCCGTTCCCCGTTTGAGCGCCTTTCGGGAATGTATTCGGTATAAGAAAATCTGCGCCGATCTACTTTTGAACGGCGATCTTCTATAGTGGTATCTTTTTTGCCTGAAGTTTTCTCAGTTGCCATTGAAAAATCCATTGAATCCTCCAATCATTATCGTGCGATTGCCTTTTCTATTATATCTCACGCTAAAAATCAACTTAAAATTATTACAAACATGACAACCGCTATCGGAACGTTATTTTGACAAACGCTCTAACCCGGACTTTATGGATGGGTGGTTTTAAATGATTTGCCATCGACCTAAATTTAGGCTAAAAAAGCATCTAGACTGAATTGGAAATTATTAAAAAGTGAGATAAAAAATGAAAACCGACCTTACGTTTGACAGTGAAAACTTAGCGGACAACATGGTCTTGGCCGTAACCCTGATTGCGACCATCTACTGGGTTCTGGATTCGATTTTGAACCTGTTTTTTTCCAATAAGTTTAATTTAATCGCGGAACTCTTCGGCCCTGATCTTTATGATGTTTATATCCGGGTGATCGTATTGTGCCTGTTCATTATTTTTGGGTCCCACGCGCAATCGATCATCAATAAGCTGAAGCTGGCCAAAAAAAAACTGGATGAATCAGAAGAACTGTGGCGCTCCCTGGTGGAAACCGCACCGGACATTATCACCACCGTTGATCGGGAGGGCATCATCCGTTTTATCAACCAGTCCATGGGCGTGCTTTCAACGGATCAGACCATGGGTAGATGTTTCTATAATTTTCTGCCCCAGGAGTATCAGGAGATGGCAATGGACAGTGTTCAAAGTGTGTTTAGCACCGGTGAAACCGATAGTTTCGAAGTCCGTGCGGGCGAAAGCAATGATCCCACCTGGTATACCTACCGTGTCGGCCCGCTGAGGATTAGCGGCAAGGTCGTTGCGGCAACCATCATCGCCACAAATACAACCGAATTCAAGCAAGCCGAAGAGCTGATGCGTTATAAAGAACTTTTTGATAATGTGGCCGAGGGTGTTTTTATTTTCAATCGCAATGGGCAACTCATTGAATCCAACGAACGTGTCCTTGAAAGCACGGGATATACCAAAGAAGAGCTTTTGGATTTAAATATTACCGATCTGGTTGAAACCGATCAGGTCTCGTTTGTGAAAAACATGATGCAGCAGGTCAGCCAAGAAAAGGAAGCCCGATTTGAGCTGGGACTTAAAACCCAGGATGGAAGTCTTATACCGAACGAAATCAATAGCCGGTATGTTTCCTATCTGGGTGAATTCTGCTTTCTGTGTGTCGCCCGCGATATTACCCAGACGAAAATGCTTCAAAATCATTTGATCCGCTCCGAAAGACTGGCAGCCACCGGCCAGCTGGCGGCCTCCATTGCTCACGAAATCAATTCACCGCTTCAGGGAATTACGGCGCTGCTCAATGTTATTCGAACAAAGCACAAAAAAAACAAGAAATTATTGGAAAAGCTGGATCTGGTTAAAAATGCGTTTGAAAGCATTCGAGACACGGTACGAAACCTGATCGATCTGAATCGACCGGGCAAAGAAAAAAAACAACCGATGGATATCAATCAGGTTATCGAGAATACATCCATGCTGGTTCGCAGTTATCTGACCAAAAGCCGGGTGAAAATCAATTTGAATCTGGCTGCTGAAAACGCCACGTTGACGGCTTCACCGCAGCAACTGGGGCAGGTCCTTATGAATCTGATTAATAATGCGGTCGAATCCATTACCAACACCCCCGAATTTCAAGAAAAGCTAAAAGAGACTCCGACGCATAGCGGAGAAATCTGTATCGACACCTTCAATCAGAACAAAAAACTGGTTATCAAAATCAAGGACTCCGGGCCGGGTATCGCCAAAAAAGATCTGGAGCACATTTTTGACCCCTTTTTCACCAGAAAAAAAACCATGGGTATGGGCGTGGGCTTGTCCATATGCCATGGCATCATTGAGGATCACAAAGGCTATCTTGTCGCTGAAAATGACAAAGACGGCGGAGCGATTTTTACGATAACCCTACCCCTAAATTAATTTACAGATGAGTATAGGGTGATGAATTCTGAGATTTGAACTTCTTATGCCAAAAATTATTTTAATATCGAATGTCGAATATTGAATGCTGAATGTCGAAGTAAGGTATTCTACCATTTTTATCTACTAAAAAAGACAGAGCGACCAGACTTCGCCAGCCTACTACGGCTGAAAGCGATACCATAGTTCGATATTCGATATTCCTTGTTCGATTCGATATTCTTATTCTCCATCAGCTTTTTTGTAAAACAGCCAAAGTCCGAATAATGATGAACTTTTTAATAGTAGGAATGTTGGTGGGTCGGGAGGCCTAAAAACTGCGCTACAGGTTGGGGGATGGTTGATCCGGGTCTTAATCTTCGGGACGCTGCCGCAGATTAACCATAATTTTTTGAGGAGCTACCCGATCGATTTTGACAGCGAAAGGCAAAATTATATTCTTGGCTGAAACCTTGATCAAATGCCGGCCTAAAGTGATGGCACTTAAATCGAAACTGACCTGAACATCCTGATCCTTCAGGGTACGGATCGTATTACGACGGCCGGATAGGGTTAAATCGACAGTGGGCGTTGACCCCTGGCCCAACATCAGGTGGGACGGAACCTTGGTGTGTTGCACCGGTGTGGTAATGGTAAGCTCTGCTTCCTGCTGGCTGGCCAAAACGAGCCATGCAATGGTTACAAGCGCCAGCGCGCTTAATTTGGTTCGCCAATTTTCGATGAATATCCCCTTGAGAAAACCCTTCAGCGTCGGCACTCGGATTTCCGGTCCAGCGATGATTTTACGGAGATTGCCGGCCAAAGCCCCGGGGTCCTGCCAGGTTACGATTTTGCCTTCAACAACAGTCGCAACCTCCGAGCGTTCTTCAGATACCACCAAACATATGGCATCTGTGACTTCGGACAGTCCCCAGGGCCGCTCGATGCCGGGTGCCGTATTTCTCTGGCAAATCCTCATCTTCAGACAGCGGCAGGATGCATCCCATTTGGGTAATACGGTCCTGGGCGATAACAACCGCGCCGTCGTGTGCCGGAGCAGAGCGGTTAAAAATGCTTTTGATCAGCGCCGACTCAGGAAGTGCCATAATCGTTTGACCGGCACGGACAAATTCGGAAGGATTGTCATTTCTGGCAAGCACAATCAGCGCACCGGTTCGATCTGCAGCCATTTCAAACAGCGTCTGGGATAATTCTTTCGCAAATGTTTTTTGAAAGACGCGCCGGCGGGACCGCAGATACCGCATCGGGCTGACCTTTTCCAATACCTGGCGAATTTCGGTCTGGAACAGTATCAGCAACAGAATGAGAAGTACTTGCCATAAAATTTGAAAGACCCAGGTCGTCAGAAAAAGACCCCAGAATTTGGCAATCGAATAAATGCCTCCCAGAGCCACCAGGCCGATGATGACGCGAAGCGCGCGACTTTCGCGGAACCACACGTACAGCTGATAGGCGACAATGGTAAGAAAAAGAATATCGACGATATCGCGCCACATGGGGGCAGGAATGAGGTCTAGTAGATACAAAGTAAATCTCCGTAACCGATCTTAAGCAAAGCGGGCGCATCAAAACCAGTGGGTTCTATCTTTGAATGATAAAGGGTATACTAAGGAATATTAACAGGATAACGTGGATTCGTCAAAGTGGTAATTTATCAATCGTATGGTTTGCCACATTCCTTACAGCGACCATCGGGCCCGATCACACCGATACAGCTTTCATCACTGCATAATGTGCGGTTTTCCCAGTCATCATCGAACCGGGGCGCCGGCCGCTCATCAAGATCTTCCTGCGGCGCGCTGTCGATTTGGGCTGTATCCATTTCTGCGGCTGGCGGTTCTTTATAGGGTTTGCCGCATTCTTTGCAGCGACCATCGGGCCCGATGACACCGATGCAGCTTTCATCGTTGCATAAGATCCGGTTTTCCCAGTCATCATCATCCTGGGCGATTTCTTCTTCTTTGTTTAAATCGGCAGGCTCATCCGGCATATCTACACCTCCAGTAATTCTTCAAGATCTTTTAAGTTTGCGATGTGATATTGGGTAGGCAATGTTTCATTGCGATAGGCCACAAATGGAATCTCTGCCGCAACGGCCGCCTCAGCGTCCACCTGCGAATCGCCGACATATAGGGCCTGGTGCGGCACAATGCTGAAATAGGACAATATCTTAAGCAGTGAGTCCGGATGGGGCTTTGGGCGCGGGATATCGAAAGAGGTGACCACCAGATCAAAATGTTCGGTTAAGTTAAATTCAGCCAGCAACCGGTCCATGGTATCGGAACGATTGGTGGCAATAGCGGTCTTCAATCTTGGTCTTATCTTTGAAAGCAGCGGAACCAGATGGGGTTCAACTTTCAATAATTTAAGGAATCGGCTGTAATCCATCGTCTGGCGATAGGCGAGTACGGCAGCAATACTTTCTTCATCACCAAATAAATGTGCAATTGCTTCATTTAACGTGTGCTGATGGGCATAGGCAAACTGGTCCGCCGTCATCGCCGGTTTGCCGAAATGCTTTAAAATTTGATTGTAATAGGCCCGGTTGGCTGCTTCGGTATCGAAAAGCACGCCGTCGCAATCAAAGGCAACCACTTTAAGATCTTTCATACGAATCTACTTTTCACCTTTTTTTCTTTTTCAGTTTGCTGCCGGAGTTCCCCATAAACTCTGATGTGGAGTTCAGGACGAATCTTGCTGTCGGTTTCCAGCGTAATGATATCGAAATAACTCCCCTTCTGTATTCTTTTATTTTCAACGGTCAGCGCATATTTTTGCCCGTTCTCACTTTTTTCCTCCGTCAGTTGATAGGATATGTTTTTGCCGTCTCTGGCACGAACCTTTACGATTTTAAAAGGGTATTTGGGGGCAGGGATGATCGTCACCTTTCTTTTTATCTGTTCACCGGCTACGCCTCGCAATCGAACCTTGCTGGGTCGCATCGTAACAAATTTTTCAACGTTTCCGATAATGGACAGCTTCAGCTGCGGATTCTTTTTGTCGTTGGTATAAACGGTCGCACTCTTTTGCATTCTTTTGCCGCCCCTGTAATTCGTGTTTACTTTAAGTGTAATTTTGCCCTCACCACCGGGAGGGATCTGCCTCGTATAAGAGACAGCTGTGCACCCTCAGTCGGTTTTGACTTTTTGAATCTCAAGAGGTGCTGAACCTTTGTTCTGAACGACAAAATCGTGGGTCACTTCTCGGCCCTCCACAACCGGAGCAAATTCGTAACGGGCTGCCGGCAAATAGACCGAAGGCTGTTTTAAAGAAACCTGCAAAATCTCGACGCGCTCGCCGTGCGCAGGATTTTTTGGCGTATCCTTTTGATCTGCCGGTTTAGAATCGCTGAAATTTCTAATTTCCAGCCGACTTGGATCGACACCGTGTTTCACAAACCACTGCTGCACCGCCTGGGCGCGTTTTTGCGAAATCCCGCGATTTTTTGCAGGCGTGCCATGATTCCGGCCGTAGCCTTCAATTTGCAAACCGATCGCTGGATCCGCTTCGAGCGCTGCCTGAACCTTTTTGAGATCATTTTCAAATTCCGGAGCAAGCGCAGCAGAATCGTTTTTGAAATAGATGGTTGATAGTATGACGCGCGCGGGGTCGCTTTTGGCACCATACGCATATGCGCTAAAGCAAACCACAAACATTGCCAATATTAAAACAACATGTCCCTTTTTTGTCATAAACCATCCTCCTTCACTGGACTCAAAATTAACCCGCTCTAGAAATTTTATGTTGTCAAAAGAGTGATGTCAAGGTGACAGAAGCGATCTTAAAAATGACTCTCTACCATTTTTTTCTACGAAATCATACAGCTCTTTACAATTGTTGCGAATATTAAGGAGTTCAACCCCCGCATTTTGCGGGATTTCACGTCTGTTTTTATGAATATTAAGGAGTTCAAAAGACTCGATGTAAGATCTTTTTATGTTAAAACCGTTTTAGAAACGCTTAGATTTTGCCCGATAGATAGGCGCGAGGTATCGAAATGACGGAGCGTACGTATAATACGTGAGTAAATTTCGACGCCGAGCAACACCGCTATCGGGTAAAAGATGAGTGCTTATAAAACGGTTTACATGAGGGATACAGGATCCACGTCTATTATAACCCTCACCCGGTGATGATGAAACACAGTGGGATTTTCAGCCAGAAGCTGACTGACAAATTGATGCAAGGCCTTGGCACGCTTGCCTTTTAAAAGGATTTGCCATCGATATCGCCGGGCGATTTTGGTCAGGGATGATTCAATCGGTCCCATGATCTCAACGCTGCCGTAAAACGATGGATTTGACGTTTTCAGCGTCCGGCATTTATCACCCAGTTTGAGGGCATAATTTTGGGTCAGCGCTGGGTCTTTGCCGGAGATCTTAAGTTGGATCATTCTTGAAAACGGCGGATAATTTAAGGCTTTGCGAGAATTGATCTCCTGATGGTAAAAAGAATTAAAATCTTGATCTCTGGCAGCCAATATACTGAAGTGGTCCGGATTATAGGTTTGCAGAATAACCCGCCCCGGAGAAGACCCTCTTCCTGCGCGACCGGCCACCTGTGCCAGAAGCTGAAACGTCCGTTCACCGGCTCTAAAATCGGGAAAGCTCAGCGAAAGATCAGCGCAGATGATTCCCACCAGCGTAATATTCGGAAAATCGTGGCCTTTAGCCACCATTTGGGTCCCGACAAGGATATCAATGGTTTGATCTTTGAGGCCTTTAAGCAATTTAACAATGGCCCCCTTCCTTGCGGTGGTATCCCGATCCATGCGGGCGACCCGGGCATTGGGGAAAAGTTTCTGGACCGTGGTCTCAATTTTTTCGGTACCGAGCCCCAATTTTTTTATTTTCGAAGATCCGCAAATGTCGCAGCGGGATGTCGCCGCGCGGGAAAATCCGCAGTAATGGCATTTAAAGGCATTGGTCTTCTGATGATAGGTAAGGGAGATATCGCAATGTTTGCAGCGCTGCGGCTGCCCGCATGATTGACAGAGTGCAAAATTGGCAAATCCGCGGCGGTTTAAAAAAAGCAGCACCTGTTGGTGGTGATCGAGCGTGTCTTTGATGGCCTGTTGCAACACCGGTGCAATAAACCGTTGCACCCCCCGGTATCCCAGGTTTTCACGAAGGTCAACGATTTTTATAGCAGGCAACGGGCGGTTTTCGATGCGATGGTGCAGGTTAACTTCAACAAACTTCTTTGCAAAGGCATTATAACAGGACTGAATCGAAGGCGTTGCGGATCCCAGCAGCGCCACGCAATCATTGAGTTTAGCCCTGACCACTGCAAGATCCCTGGCATTATACCGCAGGTTATTTTCCTGTTTATAGGAGCTATCGTGCTCTTCATCTACGATAATAAGCCCCACTTCTGGGAATGGGGCGAAAATGGCCGACCGCGCACCAATGGCGATATCTGCTTTTTGCTGTAAGATACGGCTCCATTGATCATAGCGCTCACCGGCCGAAAGGCCGCTGTGAAGCACGGCAATGCGTTCGCCGAATCGGGCACGGAATCGTCTCTCCATCTGGGTGATCAGCGCAATCTCTGGTACCAGCACTAAAACGGATTTTCCCTGTTTGAGGGTTTCAGCAGCAACCTGCATGTAGACTTCGGTTTTGCCGCTGCCGGTGACCCCTTGCAAGAGAAAGGTTGTGAACCCTTTATTCAGAGAATCGACGACCTGCACGACGACACTTTGCTGCTCGGAGTTCAGGTCAAGGGCGGTGTCCGCACGAATGGGCTCGCCAAAGGGATCCCGATAGACCCGTTTATGCCGAACCGTCAGATAGCCGTCGTTTTCAAGCGCCCGAACCAGACGGGGTGCGGTCGGCACATGCCTTTTGAGTTCCGACATCGAAATTTCGCCTTCATTACTGAGGATGTCGATGATCTTTTTTCGGGGTTTTGAAAGTCGATCCAGAGGGGGTACCGGATCCGCCAGGGCTAAAAAACGCTCCTGGCGGGTCCTTGTCGAAGCTTCCCTCAGCTCGTGAGTTTTCAATATATGCCCGCTGCGTTGAAGCGACTGAATAAGGGCGCCGGGAACCATTTGGTTCAGCTTCCGGTTCAAATGATTAAGACGACACGGTCCGGAATCAAGCAGTTTCAATACCGCACTTTCCAATGGATTGACCGCATCGCTTTTTAAGACTCGCTTTCCCTGCGGCGTAATCGTTATCGAGGCATAATCATAAAGGGTCAGGCCGCCCGGCAACGAATTTTTGATGACATCACCGATGGGATGCTTATAGTAGTCTGAAATCCATTGAAAAAATGAAATCATCGCCGGCCCAAACAGGGGTTGTTGATCCAGTACATCCAAAATGTGCTTGACTTCAGCCGGCGCGGAATCGTGAGCCGTCCCCAAAATATAGCCGGTTACCCTGCGCTGACCGAAAGGCACGAGGACGCGCTTCCCGGCCGCTACAAACGGCAACAGGAACTTCGGGACGCTGTAAGTGAAGGTATGATAAACGGGTAAGGCAACCGCAACTTCAATATTTGATTTACTAATCATAAAATTAGTGTTAATATAGCGTTAAGTTAAAATGGATACAACCCATTGTGTCTCTTCACGCCTAACCTGTAAAAATGAAGACTGTCGACAGGTCGGCTTTATTTATTTTTACATGCAGGGTGTTTTGCGCAAAAAACGCTAAAGAAATTTCAATACCGGACGATTTATCATATTAGGAGGCAGTTATGCGAAACAATGCAAAATCATGGGTAGTCTTCGGAGTGATCGCAGCCTTGATCGGTGTGCCCTTCGCGACTTCAGCCCTGGCCCAGGAATATTTTGAGGCTAAAGAGCCCGGCGGCGGTGCGATGATGTATGATATGATTGTTGTCCGGCCTATCGGAGTAGTTGCCACAGTCATCGGGTCCGCTTTTTGGCTCGTCAGCCTGCCATTTTCGGCATCGGGTGACAATGTCGATACAGCGACTAAAAAGCTGGTCAAAGAACCCGCCGCATACACCTTTACACGGCCCTTAGGCGAATTTTAGCCCCCATTTAGTTTTTCTTCTTGCTTGACACAGGGGTATTAATTGCATATACGAAGCTGCAATTAATGACTCACAATACGGTTGTATCTTTTGTTCGTTTTTGTCCTGCCTGTTATCCCATACACCCTTAACCTTTCAAGAAGGAGGTAGCCGTGCCGGTACATGTCGTTGACCACCCCTTAGTCAAGCACAAATTAGCATTTATGCGGCAACATGATATCACAACCAAGGATTTTAGAGACCTTGCATCTGAGCTCGCCAATCTTTTAACCTATGAAGCGACCAAACATTTGGAGATGGAGACCGTCACCATTCAGGGCTGGGCCGGTCCTGTTGAAGTTGAAAAAATAAAGGGCAAAAAAATCACCGTGGTTCCGATTCTGCGGGCCGGGCTTGGTATGATGGACGGCGTCCTTAATCTCATACCGACCGCCAAAGTCAGCGTTGTCGGACTGTACCGCAATGAGGAAACCCTCGAGCCGGTCAGGTATTACGTCAAAATGACCAACCTGATGGAAGAACGTATTGCACTGATTCTTGACCCCATGCTGGCCACCGGCGGCACGGTGCTCGCAACAATTGACCTCTTAAAAGAATCCGGCTGCAAACAAATCAACGGGATATTTATGGTCGCCGCACCGGAAGGGCTTGAAAAGCTGCAAAACGCGCATCCCGACGTCGAAATATGGGTGGCGGCGATAGATGAAAAACTAAATGAAATCGGATACATATTACCCGGCCTGGGAGATGCGGGCGATAAGATATTCGGCACGAAATAAACCGTACGTCACCATGAACCATCTATTGACAACCTCACTTTGAAGCTATCAGGGGCCAGGGCACATATGGCCATGAAGAACTGGATCGCAGATTATAAATTAGGCTATCAAGACCATCTGTTCAGCATCCAAATTCTTTTGGTCGCATTTGGCGCACTCATTACGGTACCCATTCTCACCGGTCTGGATCCCGGCGTCGCATTATTTACCGCCGGCGTTGCAACCCTCATCTTTCATTTCTTTACCAAAAGGCAGATCCCGGTTTTCCTGGCGTCATCATTTGCCTATACCGCACCGATTATGGTGGCAACCAAAACATGGGGCCTTCCGGCCACCCTTGGCGGGCTGGTGGCCGTCGGCGTTGTTTATATGGCCATTGGCGGAATCATTTACTGGAAAGGCCGCAACATCATTCAGACCCTATTTCCGCCAATTGTCATCGGACCGATTATTATGGTCATCGGGCTCATGCTGGCTCCGGTGGCAGTTTCCATGGCCCTGGGCAAATCAAATCCCGCGTATCTCATACCGGAAAAAGTCGGCCTGCTGATCGCCGCGATATCTCTGACAACAACCATTTTAATCTTCCTGCTGGCCCGGGGAACCCTGAAACTCATTCCGATTATTTGCGGTCTGATCGCCGGATATTTGGCCTCCATCCCATTTGGAATCATTGATTTTTCAATCGTTGCCGGTGCACCGTGGATTGCGATTCCCCAATTTGTAATCCCTCAATTCAACTTTGATGCCATTATTTTTCTAATACCGGCGGCCGTTGCGCCGCTAATCGCACATTTTGGGGATATCTTCGCCATTGGCGCGGTTACGGATAAGGATTACCTGAAAGAACCCGGCATCCATCGCACATTGCTGGGTAACGGCGCGGCAAACACAATCGCTGCTCTTGTCGGTGGCCCCCCGGTTCGCATTTATGCCGAAATTACCGGCGCAGTGACCGTCTTCAAAAGGTGGCAGCCGGCGGTAATGGTTTGGGCCGCCCTGTTTGCTATGATTCTGGCCTTTTTGGGCAAAGTGAGCGCCCTGTTCCAAACCATTCCCGACCCGGTTAGCGGCGGTATCCTGATTTTATTTTTCGGTGTGCTGGTGGTGGCGGGCATCAATTGCCTGCTGAAGGCCCGCTTAAAATTAATGGAATTCAAAAACATGCTGATTGTGGTGCTCATTCTGGTTTGCGGAATCGGGGGGATTACCTTTTCAGCCGGAGCGTTCACACTGAAGGGCGTGGCGCTGGCCACCCTTGCGGGCGTATTTTTAAACCGGATCCTTCCGGATAAAAAGGCCACACAAGAAAGCTGATTCAGATAATATCCGACCCCAAATCCACTCTCTTTTTTATGGTTTTGCTGAAGGGTTCTTTTCTAAACTCATCCGGCAACTGGAACACAAACTTATTGTTGATAAATAGTTATATTGACATTATGATTTTGAACCATATCGTTCCCGTCTGAAAGCGCGACTCGCAATAAAGTGTTCAACGAATGAATTCAACCCATCCGTCATATGTATATATACAGGCATTTTTTTGCTGAAAGGAGGGCATCATGGCAGATGAATTAAACAACATTAGAGGTATCCTTAAAAGTAATCGTGAGAATCTTCTCAAGCGGGCAAATGTTGTTGCCACCGGAGTTGGCTATAAAGAGAGCGGGGGTGAAAGAACATCTACCCTTAGTATTGTGTGCTCTGTGAAAAAGAAAGTAGATGCAGGTCAGCTATCAGGCCAAGATTTGGTGCCGACAGCCGTTACGGGCATACCCACCGACGTGGTACAAACCGGCGTTATCCGAGCCCTACAGGCCCCCACTGATCGTTTCCGTCCGGCACCAGGGGGAGTCAGCGTCGGCCATGTAGCCATTACCGCCGGAACGCTGGGGTGCTGGGTAACAAAAAACGGCCAAAAAGTCATTCTATCCAACAACCACGTTCTGGCAAACAGCAACGATGCTGAAATTGGAGATCCGATTTTGCAGCCGGGTCCCTTTGATGGCGGCAGTTTTCCTCAGGATCACATTGCAAATCTAACACAATTTGTTCCGATCTCATTTGAAGGCGAGCCCAGTGAGTGTCAGTTTGCCAATGCGGTGATCGCTTTTTTCAATGCCGGTTGCCGGCTCATCAACAGCAATACCTGTTACAAAGTGGCCAAGGTACAGGCTGAGGATAACCTTGTTGATGCAGCTATAGCTGCACCGCTTGATCCGGCAGATGTGAAGGATGAGATCCTAAATATCGGACCGATTCAGGGCACGGTTGAGGGTGAGCTGGGCATGGCCATTAAGAAAAGCGGACGTACCACCGGTTTTACGACTGGACAGATTCAACAGGTCGACGTAACTGCCAATGTCCAATACGGAGCAGGACAGATAGCGCGTTTCACCGATCAGTTGTTGGCCGGCGCCATGAGCCAGGGCGGAGACAGCGGTTCGGCCGTGCTGGACGATAATAACCGCTTAAGCGGGCTTTTGTTTGCCGGCAGTGATACGACCACCATTATTAACCGCATCGAAAATGTATTTAGCGCTTTGGGGATTTCACTATGAAAACGATTGTACTGAGTATCGTACTTATAATACCCCTGCTGGCGCTGGGAGATGATCTGGACATGTCATCATCGATTCAGGAAGTTAAAAAACAACATGAAGCCTTGTTTTTAGATATGCCAGGCGTTGTTTCTGTCGGGATTGGTCTGGACCCAAACGGTAATCAGGCCATCATCGTGGGTTTGGACGGATCGCGTCCTGAAACCAAGACAAAAATACCCGCAATGTTGCAGGATTTTCCGGTTGTGATTCAAATCGTTGGACCGATTAAGGCTCAATGAGGACTGACACGACTTTTGCAATATATTTGTGAACCATTATGTATAGGAACATACGACTCTGAGGTTGCCGGATGATACACTTGACAACTATTTAAAATTTTTATATTTTTTATATATCAATTCCTATTTTTGAAGGAGTGTATTTTGGCAAAACTGGTTCGGTTAGGCAAACCCATGAGGGATGCGATTTTGATGGTGTTGAAATATGTAAGAGATGCGACCGGCAATGAACCCACCCAGGAAGAAATCTCCAATGCCCTGAAAAGCTATTTTATATTGAATGAAATTGGCAATCAGATCAAATTTCAACGTAAAAAACCGATTCAGCAGGAACCACCCGAAACCTTGTCAAAGGACCCATTTTGGACATTAAACCTGCTGAAGGGACCGCCCAAAAACAGTTTGGTCCGAGTCGGTCTTTTTTCCCAAAACATACAGGACGCCATCAGCACGGCCCAGCATTTTGTGAAAGATTCCAGTGGAGATGAACCCAGCGAGACGGAAATCGCCCTAAGCCTCAGGAGCACTTTTATCCTTAGTGAAATCAAAAACCAAATCGACTGGCAGCGAAATGGCCAGAAAGAAAACAAAAAAACCATATCTCAAACGAAATAAAGTACTTCAGCCTTAAATTATTCCGGTCCCGCCAGGTTTTTCTCAACTATCCCTTCAATTCAGCCGATAAACTAATTGAGGTATAAACGGTTGCACGATTGTACGGTTGTAGAAAAAAACGTTTGAATAGCGCAACGTTTTTCTGACAACCACTATAACGGCCAAAACATGCAGATACACCCGCCGCCAGAGGAATAGAAACCATGAAGGCCCAAAAAATTATTTTCGTCATTTTGATTCTAATTTTAACTCTCGGAATTTCCTCAGCAGAAATTTACAAATGGGTTGATGAAAACGGCGTCACGCATTATTCAGATTCTCCAACCCAGAATATTCCTGAACCCACTGAAATTGAAAATGATGAAATTCAATCTCCCGACCCGGCCCCTGCTGAAAAGCCCCCATTGCCTGTTGTATCCCACAAGGGCACCCTGGATCCTGATTTTTTTAATTTCTTGGACGAAACTCAGGAAGACGTTGGCACTGTCAATACCCCAACGGTCGAGATATATGAAACCAGCTGGTGCGGCTATTGTAAAAAGGCCAAAAATTTTTTCCGCTCACGGGGAGTCGATTTTATCGTCTATGACATCGAAAAAGATCAGCAGGCCGCCCGCCGAATGATGACAATGACCAATAGGCGGGCGGTACCCTTTGTCGTCATAAACGGCCAGGGGATCCAGGGCTATTCTGAACAAGCCTACGCGCTGGCATTGCAGAACTAAGACCGATCTCAAAATACATTTGATCAGCCTTGCGATGAGTAATCCGCAGAAGGCGAATTCCGCCCATCCGTATCCCATGAGCCTGCCAACGCTTCCTTCAGTTAATGTCTCTTCAGCTCATTTCCGCAAAATTAGATTGCATCGAATCAAAATGAAAGGTACCTTAGCCCAGCAATTCTCGGTGAAATTAAGCAAAAGATTGCTTCGTCGCTCACGCTCCTCGCAATGACAGTACGAAACATTCGCGGGTCATTGCGAGCGAAGCGAAGCAATCTCAACACTCTGGTATCTCACCGAGAATTGCTGACCTTAGCCGAAGCCAATTTACCCGGGTGCAGACATGCGGTAAAATGTTTCCCTTTATACCAATCCTTTAATAAAGATATACAACCAGATGGAGTTTCGTTAACCGTCCGAGGTTAAAATGCGATTGATACCACCATTTGAAAAACACTCAAATTCCGCTCGAAAACGGGCCATCGTCGCAGCCCTTGCTTTTAGCGCCATCATTTTGGTTGCAATGCGCACCCTGGATGCTCCCCTGAGAACGCGGGTTGCGCCCCGGGGGATTGTGTCCTTTGAACTGGCAAAAAATTATGCCGCCTCGCGGCAAATACTGGATTCCTGGAACGCTCGCGCAAAAACACACGCCGCCCTCAGCCTCGGCCTGGACTATCTTTTTCTTATCGTCTATGCCCTTTTCATTTCTTTGGCATGCGTTCAGGTTAGCAAAGCTCTTCAACGCCGCACCCCCCTGCTGGCCGGACCGGGAGCGGTTCTGGCCTGGGCTCAGTTTTTGGCGGCAATTTTAGATGCGATTGAAAATTTGGCCTTGATTGCCCTGCTGCTGAATTCAGCTCGCATGTGGCTGCCGGCTCTGGCGCGCTGGTGCGCGATTGTAAAATTCAGTATCGTGGGCGCCGGGTTAATTTATATTTTTGGGGGTTTGCTGGTAATCGGGCTGGAAAAAATATTCAAACGATCCGGATGAACTGATCCATAGAAATGGAGAATTGCCATTCATGGTTTCAAAGATTCTGTTTTCGAAAGGGCCGGCATGAATTCAATACGCCCATTTCGCGGATCATTTTGACCCTGATGCTGTGGGTATCCATGCTTCAAGGCGCGCTAACGATTTACATATTGCTGTCCTGAGTATATCAGGGGTCGGGGAGTTTTTACCGTCATTCCCGCGCAGGCGGGCATCCAGCTTTTTCGCAAGACATTTCTGGATCCCCGCCTTCGCGGGAATGACAAACTTGGAATGAAAAAACTCCCCGACCCTTCGAGTATATATGACAACCTGGGTTTTACCATAATCTAATTCTACTGCGAAACTCACGAAGAGCCCGAAGAAAGCATAAATAGCAATTCTTATTTAAACTTCGAGCATCTCCGAGTCCTTCGTGGTGCAAGAAAACCGAAGTCAATCAACCGCCATGGAAGGCAACGCGGTTCGCTATGATAATGAAAAAGGAGGCGTTAATATGATCAATCATGTGGTTCTGATGAAATTTAAACCCGATGTCAACGATGATGCCATCGATGATCTCGAAAAAAGCCTGGATGATCTTCCCAATAAGATTATTGAGATTCAGGCCTACGAATTTGGACGCGACCGGGTCCATTCTGAAAGATCATATGACTTCGCGTTGGTTTCACTTTTTGCCAACCTGGAAGCCGTGAAACGCTACCAGGAGCATCCTGCCCATCTTAAAGTTCTGCAAAAAATCAAAAAGCTGAGTGAAAACATTTTAGCGGTCGATTTTGAAGGAACCGATGCCGGCAAGATAAAAAAAGACGAGCTGGGTGCAATGCTCAGCCGTTTAGGCCGCGTTTAACAAGGAAAAGACATGGCTAACATATTATCCAAACTGCGGGGCGGTGACCGCCGATCCATCGGAAAGGTCAGCGAAGTGGTCGCTGCCGTTCAAAAAAAGCCGGATTTATTTAAAGATCTGGTAACCGGCCTGTTTGACGAGGATCCGGTTGTGCGCATGCGCGCTGCCGACGCTATGGAAAAAATATCTTTGGACAATCCGCAATCTTTACAGCCTTTTAAAACTGAAATCATTCGCCTTGCTCAACAAACGCAACAGCAGGAGCTGCGCTGGCATACGGCCCAGATGATTCCTCGCTTAAAATTAACATCTAAAGAAACAGCGACCGTAACGGATATTTTTTTTGAGTACCTGAATGATAAAAGCAAAATCGTTGTCACCTTTGCCATGCAGGCCCTGTCGGATTTAGCCCTGAAGAGGGCGGAAGCATCTGCCCGCGTGATCAGGGCCATAGAAAAATTATCCCGAACCGGCAGTCCTGCAATACAATCCCGGGGAAAAAAACTACTCCTCAAATTAAAAAGGATTTCGCAAAAGGAGCAAACATGAAAAGTGTGCGGGGTGAAGATCAATGGGTATGGGTGGTCGTCCAGGATCCCGGTGGAAAGGAGCAATTCCTGGGCCAGCATGATCAACAGGAAAATATTTCATTTATTCCGGCTTTTCATTCCAAAGAAGAGGCGCAACAATGCTTCATGAACATGGCCCGCCAGAAAGGCCGCAAATATGAGGTGCAGGCCATCTTATATGAAGAGTTGTTAAAAGATGCCGCAGCCGGCGGCTTCAAGATTTTTTTACTGAATGAAAACGGCGATGTGCTGGAAAGAATCAAACCCTAAAAAGGCCGGGAGGCTATAAAGCTGGGAAGCTATGAAGCTTGAAGGAATGTATTCTTCTTAGCTTCCAAGCCTTCTGGCTTCCTGGCCTCATAGCTTTCCAGCTTCCCAGCTTTCTGAATTAGATATTCATCGCTGCCAGAAATCCCCCATGAATGGCTTCATTTAATTTCCCCGGCCGGACACCGTCGCCCACCGTTGCAAACGGATATCCCATCTTTTTTACTTGGGTCGAAAGTCCCGGAACGGATTTAGACCCTGAGGCCAGGATGACATTGTCAAATTGCACCTGGTGCTCTTTGTCGTCTTTTTTAAATTTTACATCTCCGTTGCGGATGGATGTCACTGTGGCGCCGGTCTTAACCGAAACCTTAAAGCGCTTTAAATTATCAAACAGAATCCAGCGGGTTGACTTACCGACATCCTGACCGATTCTGGGCAGCATTTCAAAAACGGTGACTTTTGAAGATCCCCGAAACATCAATTCCCGCAATCGTTCAGGATTTACCGCTTCGTACGCAAATAAAAAATGCAGGGTTTCGGGCGTAATCGTGCCTTTGGCCGCAATGAACAGGGCCGTTTCCAGGCCAACCGAACCGCCGCCAATGACTGCAACGGATTTACCGAGAACCGGATTGCCCTTTAAGACCTGCCAGGCAGAATAAACAGCGGGATCATCATAACCATCGATTTGCGGCAGCATGGGCTCGGCACCTTCTGCCAGAACGATGTAGTCCGGATTTTGCTTCTTGATGACCTCGGAATCGACGGTTGTATTTAAATGCAACGGGATTTGATGTTTATTTACCTGGGCCCGATAATACCGGATAAATTCTAAAATCTCCTGTTTATGAGGCGGCGCACCTGCAATCCACAGTTGCCCGCCGATATCTGAATCTTTTTCATATACATCAACCTGGTGGCCGCAGATCGCAGCCGTTACGGCGGCTTCGAGACCACCGGCGCCCGCACCCACGACCATGACTTTTTTGGGGTCATCTGTTTTTAAAAGTTGCCGTTCGCCCTCAAAGCCTGCCCGGGCATTGCCGACGCAAAAAACAGGACGCCCGTTAAAAACCTCATCAGTGCAACCCTGGGAGCAGCCCACACAGGGACGAATTTCATCAACCTTGCCCTCAAAGGCCTTTTGGGGCCACTGGGGATCGGCAATCAGCACCCGACCCAAATTGACCATGTCGGCATAACCGTCTTTAATGATCTGTTCGGCGCTGCCGGGGTCTGAGATGCGATTGGATGCGATGATCGGAACCGAAACGGCTTTCTTGATATTCAGGGCCAGAAACGCAAAGGCCGACCGGGGCATGTGCATGGGCAGCTGCGGTACGCGCGATTCATGCCAGCCGCCGGTTACATTGATTGCATCCACACCGGCTTGCTCATAGATCTTTGCAAATTCAGGTGTTTCCATATCGGTATTGCTGTCGCGCACAAAATCGTTTCCCGCCATGCGGATCGTCAGCGGGTATTCCGGCCCCAGACGCTTGCGTAGCAATTCAATTAATTCTCTGGGAAACCGTACCCGATTTTCAAAACTGCCGCCGTAGTCATCCGTTCTTTGGTTGGTTTTTGGAGAGAGAAATTGCGTAATCAGGTAGCCGGCTGAAGCCAGAATTTCGATGCCTTCAAAACCGGCTTCCCTGGCTCTCTCCGCCGCCCGGGTGAAGTCTTCCTGCACCTGATGGATATCTTCCAGTGTCATTTCGCGCGGTGTCGTCTGTGAATAGCGCGAATAAACTGCTGAAGGTGCAATCGGCTGCCGGCCATCAACAAACATCGGGTGTGAATACGCGCCGGCATGGAACAACTGAATCCAGGCCCGAGCCTCCCCATCTTTGATAATTCCGGTAAGCTTTTTGAAATCGGAGATGGCGTCATCATTGGCCAGGGATAAGGCGATGGCCCCCGAGCCGATAAAGTCAACGCCCACCGGTCCGACCGTTAGCAGACCCGCACCGCCGTTGGCCCTTTCCTGAAAATAGTTAAAATAGCGGTCGTTGAGCTTTCCGTCTCTTGAATACAGCAAACCCAGCGAAGGATAGGCGATTCGGTTTTTTATTTCCAGCGTTTGATCCGAATTGAGCTAAACAAATAGCGATACATACGAATCTCCCCTTATTGATTTGAAACAAACAGATCTTCTCCCACATGTTTTTCGATGGGTTGGCGATTTTATACCGCTTTTCATAATAATGTTCCGAATGACGGAATTGCGGCATAAGTGGTTGTAGAAAAAAACGTCTGAATACCGGAACGTTTTTTTGACAACCACTATATATCATTGGTTTGCCGGAATTACAATCATCTCCTCATCAGAATAATAAGCCTCGCTTTAAAGTCTTATCTCCACACCCAAACACAATGAGGATATCGCCTGAGATAAAATAATATTGAGGTTTTAGTGGGTTTATACTAACATATTACCTGAAGCTATCTCAAAAATGCATTTTATCCGAGGCGGACAAGCGCCCGCTGGCGGTGTTACAAAAAGCAAAATTAAGGTTAACTTAAGGATGACTGAAGATAAAAATATAGATAACCCATCTGAAGAAAATACCGAGGCTTCCGCTGAAAAAAATATTCAGGAAGGCGATACGCAAAAGGAAAGCGCCCAAAAAGCCGAAACACAAAACGCGGATGCTTCAGATGCAAGCGCAGCCGATCAACCATCCAAACAGGAAGACCCCCGGGATGAAGAACAATCTGAAGCTTCGGTGGCTGATAAGAATACACTTAATGAAATGCAAACCGTAGAGGACTTTGATCTGAATTTGCTTTTGGACATTCCGCTAGATATAACAGTTGAACTGGGACGCTCTAAGATCCAGATTCAGGAATTGCTCAACCTTGGACCCGGCTCAACAGTCATACTTTCAAAACTTGAGGGTGAACCGGTTGACGTTCTGGCGAACGACAAATTGATTGCCAGAGGAGAAGTTGTTTTGCAGAATAAAAAATACGGCATCCGGATTACGGAAATTACCAGCCGCATGAATCGCATAAAAAGCTTAAGTTAAAGCGCCCATGCCAACCTTCCCGCCGCTGGCATCCGTGCCTGTAATTTCATTTCGAACTTCTACCGTTTTGAAAACCATGTCCTCAGGTGAAAGTCAAGGGGCCGGTTCTCAAAAAATAGCTTCTGGATCGCCCTGCCTTTTGCCCGGCCCATAATTCCTTGACACTGCCAGCCATAAGCCGTAATAGGTCAACCAGCGATCTATTGTGGGCCCTAGATTCAACTTAATGACACTTTTTTGACCGGAGGAACAATGCAGAAAAGCCAGTTGCTTTATTTATCAAAAACAGATGTTGAATCGGTCGGCCTGACCATGCGTGAAATCATCGATGCGTTAGAGATTGCTTTTCGAGCAAAGGGTGAAGGCCGCACCGAAATGCCTCCCAAACCGAGCATCCATCCCGGCGGCGGGGACAATTTTATGAACGCCATGATAGCCTATATTCCGGACCTCAAATCTGCCGGTGCAAAATGGGTGGGCGGCTTTCCAAACAACTACAAGAAAGGACTTCCCTATATTTCCGGATTGCTGATTTTCAACGATGTCGAAACGGGTTTGCCTCTGGCAGTAATGGATTGCATTTGGATTACCGCCAAACGCACCGGTGCGGCCACCGCATTGTCCGCGCGTTGTCTTGCCCGCTCCGGGTGCTCTGTGATGGGGGTGCTGGGCTGTGGCATCCAGGGTCGCAGCAACGTGGAAGCCCTGAATGTTCTCTTTCCCTTAAAAAGGGTGATGGCTTACGATGTGGACCCCGAGGCCCTCAGGCGCTATGCCGCGGAAGTCAGCAGCCATTTCGACTTGGAGGTTGTACCGACCAAAACGCCGCAAGAAGCAGTAAAAGGTTGCGACATCGTGGTTACGGCCGGACCCATTATGAAACAACCCCATGCCACCATTCAGGCCGGCTGGCTGGACCCGGGCGCTTTTGCATCTTTGATCGATTATGATTCTTACTGGCATCCCGAAGCGATGCAGGAGGTCGACAAGTTTTGCACGGACGACACGCCACAGCTTCGCCTTTATCAGCAAAATGGCTATTTACAAAATATTCCGGATATTCATGCGGATTTGGGAGAGCTGGTTGCAGGCAAAAAGCCGGGCCGCGAGACTCCCGAAGAACGGACCATGACCGCCAACCTGGGAAATGCCTTAGATGATATGGCCGTGGCACCGCTAATTTACCGGCGGGCAGTGGAGAAGGATATTGGAATATGGCTGGAATTGTAACCATCATAGAACCTCCAAACGGACGCCTGGATTTATGAAACTGAAAGAAAAAGTAGCCCTAGTAACGGGTTCCAGCCAGGGAATCGGAAGCGCCATTGCCCTGAGTCTGGCAGAGGCAGGTGCGGATCTTGTTCTAAATTACCATCAGAACATTGAGGCCGCCAAGGAAGTTGCTGAAAAAATTCGAATGCAGGGACGTCGTACCATCGTTTCACAGGGAGATGTTTCCAAAAGTGAAGATGTTCGACGAATCGTAAGGGAGGCGATTGAGGCTTTCGGCAAAATCGATATCCTCGTCAATAATGCCGGAATTTTTATTGGCAACCCGATGGAAGAAACAAGAGAAGAAGATTGGGATCGGGTCATGGCCGTTAATCTAAAAGGCGCATTTCTATGCTGCCAGGCGGTCGGGCGGCACATGCTCGCAAGAAAATCCGGTGGATCGATAATTAATGTGGCTTCCATATCCGGCCATATCCCTGAAATCAACGGGGGGGCCTACACGCCCAGCAAAGCCGGGATTATCGGGTTAACAAAGCTTCTGGCGATTGAATGGACAAAATACAACATTCGGGTCAATACCATCAGTCCCGGTCCGGTAATGACCCCTCTGCAACGAAAAGCGTACCCCAGCGAAAAGCTTTTAGAAGCTCGCAATCGTGCCATACCCATGGGAAGACATGCAACTCCTCCAGAGATAGCCAGGGTGGCGGTTTTTCTCGCATCCGAAGACGCCGCCTACATCACCGGTGAGGAAATAACGGTGGATGGAGGATCACAGATCAGTATGTTTCAACTGGTCCATCGACTGGCCGACAGTATCTGACCTCCGGCCGAAGATTCCTGCCATAGGGGTATCGACTATGATGACTCTTCAGTCAAGCCTGGAGCCGCTCCAATAAGTTTAAAGGAATATATCAAAAAGGAACAATTTTTATGCGTTTAACGGATGAGGAAAAGCGTATCCTTGACGGCCAACAGGGAGGCGCGGCCCAGATGGCCCTGGCGGTGCTGGTCGACCTGGGAGAGCTGTTCGGTGCCGAGGAACTGATAAAGGTCGAACAGGTGCATATCGACGCAACCCTGTACATGGTAGATGCCGGATTGGAATTTGCTGAAAGAATGGCCGATTTGGGCGGGGAGGTGGGCGTTCCCACTTCCCTCAACCCCAGCGCCATCGATCTCAGGCAATGGGAAGCATACCGCGTGCCGCCTGAAATCCTGATAAAGCACAAACGGCTGGAAGCAGCCTATCTAAAAATGCGGGCGATGCCCACCTGGACCTGCGCCCCCTATCAAAACGGAATCATACCCCGATTCGGGCAACAGATTGCCTGGGGTGAATCAAACGCCATTGCTTTTGCCAACTCAATCATCGGCGCCAGAACCAACCGGTACGCAGACCTCATGGATATCTGTGCGGCGATCATCGGAAAGGTGCCCAAATTCGGTCTGCATCTCGCAGAAAATCGAAAGGCCACGATCCTGATTCGGCTGAAAGGTATCAGCGCTCCGATGTTTGCAAATGGGGCCATCTATCCGCTGCTGGGATATCTTTTAGGGGAGATGGCCGGAGATCAGGTGGCGGCCATCACAGGAATCCCTCCGGATGCAAAAATCGACAGCCTCAAAGGGTTTTGTGCCGCGGCGTCTTCTTCCGGGGCGGTGGGCCTTTTCCACATGGTAGGGATCACCCCGGAGGCGCAGACCCTGGAAATGTGCCTCCATCAAAGTAAACCGCAAAGCGTATTTGACATAACCCCCAAATTGATCAAGAAAGCCGAAGATCGACTCTGGACGGTGAAAGGTGATGCGGTTGATCTGATTGTCAGCGGCTGCCCCCATTACTCGCCGGCTGAGTTCATCCAGCTGGTACGACTGATAAAAGGGAAAAGAATCCACAGCTCTGTTATATTCTGGGCATTTACGAACAGAACCGTTTATGCATGGATAAAAAACAATGGTATCCTAAAAGATCTTACCGATGCGGGTGTTATGGTGTTTACCGATGGATGTCCATTACAATACCCTAAAGAAACCTGGCACTTTAAGGCTGCCATGACCGATTCTGCCAAGTTTGCCAACTACTGCTTTTCGCAGAGGGGCCTTGATGCAGCCTATGGAAGTCTTGCAGACTGCGTTGAAACGGCTGTGCGGGGAAAAATCTGCAGGAGGGAATCTCTGTGGAGAAAAAAATAAAGGGATGTTGTGTGGTGCCGGGGGTTGCAAAAGGCGAGGTGCTGACGACCTCGCAACCCATCAGTTTCTGGGGCGAAGTGGATCCCGCAAGCGGCCATATCAATGACCCTCGTCATGAACTCTTCGGCCAGAGCGTAGCGGGAAAAGTGCTTGTGTTTCCCTTTGGCAAAGGGTCGAGCACCGGCTCGCTGATTATATTGGAATTAGCCAGAGTGGACAAGGCACCGGCGGCAATTGTTAATGTGAGAACCGAACCCATCCTGGCCACGGGACCGATCGTCTGCAAACATTTTTATGACAAGGAAATTCCAATTATCGCCCTTGACGAAAAGTCATTTCAGATGTTGCGAACTGGGCAGCAGGTAACCGTCAATGCCACGGAAAGAGTCGTCATCATCCACAGTTGATCCCGATTAGATATTATAAACAAGAAAGAGGAAAAAATGAAGATCACTCATCTCAAACGTAGAGAAGTTCAAGCACCGATTGTTTCATCACTCATAAGAGCATTTGCTAATAAAATAGGTTACGACAAAGCAG
>PVMK01178332.1_pt1 | contig 47888 bp, 41 predicted proteins | sample 1853481 | NCBI WGS metagenome assembly PVMK01 (sample SAMN08533507, study PRJNA380276) | Marine sediment metagenome, whole genome shotgun sequencing project.
TGACCCCATAACATCACACGACACGACGCAAACCGGCGCCCGGCTGATCGGGCTCTGGGCCGTGATGGGGTGGATTGTGCTTTGCCTGCCGACCCTAAAATCGGGAATAAACAGTTCGAAAAAACACTTATTTTCTTTGCAGCAGCGTCTGCGTCCCATTTTTATAGCTCTAATTTTAGGGGTTGTCTTTCTTTCCTTTTCAAGTCCGGTTTATGGTGCCATTACAAAGGTTAAAGATGTGGGAACCAGCACCGTGACATCTTCCGGCAGCACCATTACGGTCGTCGTGCCGGCAGGTGGCGTGGCTGCCAGCAACAGCATCATCGTGACCTTTGCCATGAGTGATGTGTCTGGTACGCCGATGAGCTGTTCCGATACACAGGGTAACAGCTATACGGCTGATATAGACCAACGAAACGTCAACAACGTACGAATTGTTATCTTTTCCGCTCATAATGTTACCGCCCTTTCAAGCGGCGATTTCATCACCGTCACACATCCGAACACCGGAGATCGCAACATGTATGTGGGTGAATTTAGCGGACTTGCCGCATCCTCCACCCTTGATATAACAGATTCTAATGGTGGTAATGCTACATCTATGACGTCGAACACCACCGTTTCTACCTCGGAGCCACGCGAACTTCTCATCGGGGCTTTCGGCGTAGCAGGGCCAACCGGAGATAACTTCACCCATACAAGCCCATGGAACGCTCTTACCGAGGCCGGTACATCGGTTGTTACCCTTAATTCCCAATACCAAATTGTCTCAACTACAGGAACTTATAGTGCAGCTGGCACAAACTCAGTGAAGAGAAAATATGCAGCCTGCTATGCGACCTATAAAGCACCGCCGGCGTATCTGGATCAGGTCGCCTACCGCTGGCGTAATGATGATGGCGACTGAAGCCAATGCCACCTGGGGACACCTGGCCTGAAGACGGCAAGATATACGGCGTCCAGGGAAAGGGGCCGGCAACATCCAGCGGCTGCGCTTTTTAGTGGCCAACTGACGGCACCCAGGGATCAGGGGCAATCGCCTATCAGCTGCAGGTGGCCGAAACCGCCGTGACTGCTCCGCAACGGAACCTACAGCGCGGTGCCCACCGATACCAGCGGCGACTGGCAGATTTTCGCATCGCAACTCGATCGACGTGGGCGGCAGCCGACCGACGTTGATACCGCCGGTCTGACCGATCCAGGCAGCTCCACCTGGGTGGACGGCGAGCAGGAGGAGAGCACCAATACCACTGACCCCATCACCTTAGCCGCCAGTTATTTTACTGAAATTGAATTTTCCGTCCAGGCCACCACCAACGCCACCGACAGCGGAGACTATTGTTTCCGATTAATCGATGCCGGCGGAGTCGGTCTGGACAATTACACCGTCTATGCCGAAGCGATGATCATTCCGGCGACCGCGATCACCCTGGCCTCTTTTAACGCCCGGGGAGAGAACAATTCGGTCCGTGTGGATTGGGAAACCGCCCAGGAGATTCGCAATCTGGGTTTTAACCTGTACCGCAGCACCAACCCCTGGGGTGCATTTGTTAAAATAAATGACAGCCTGATTCCCCGGGCTTAATCTATTCGGTCAAAGGCAAATCCTACCGCTTTCATCGACAGCGCCGTCACACCGGGCAGGCTTTACTATTATAAGCTGGAAGACATCGATGCCTCCGGCCTACGCACCTTCCATGGGCCGGTCTGTGTGGACTGGGATGCCGACGGCATGCCCGATGACTGGGAGATCGCCCACGGGCTCAATCCCTGGGTCAACGATGCCGATATGGACGACGATAACGACGGACTCACTAATTTGAAAGAATACGAGCTGGGCTTTGATCCCTTTAACCCCGATAGCGACGGGCGACGGTATTCTAGACGGCCAGGAAGGCTACCGCATCGAGCGCCGAGACGCAAACGGCTCACGCGGTCTGACCCGCGGGGTGCAGATCCTGGCCTCCGATGAAAGCGGCATCACCCTGGAGCTTTTCACCGGCACCTTTGATACCGAGGTCGTGACGGCCGCGGGCCGGGAATTTGAGCGCCTGCGCATTGCCGATTACATCCACGGCCACACTCAGGAGTTGGGCCAACCCGAGCTGCCGCTTAAAGGTATCTTTTTAGATCTGCCCGAGGGTCAATCCGCCACCCTGTCGGTGCTGCAAACCGAGGTCGACACTTACGACGGCTATCAGGTCTTTCCGGTACCTGAAAATATCGTTGACGATCAGGGCGCGATCACAGCCGTGGGCGAAAGCTTTGTCTGGAATGAGTCGGCTTATGCAATCGATGAATTTTACCCGGCCGCGGTCGCTCAGCTGGGCGATGGGTTTGTCTTCCGCGATCAGATAAAACAGCAGGTGCTGTTTTATCCACTGACTTTCAACCCGGCCACAGGTGAGCTGCGCCACTATCGCAAAATCCGGATCCGCATCGAATATGCGGGCATGGACGCCAATCTTGCCAAAGCCGACACCCGCAGCGCAGCCCCCTGGCAGCTCCCGATCACCAATGGGACTTCCGAGAGCATCCCCGCGGCCGGTAAAATGGCCATCGCCTTCGGCGCTGCGCCGATCATGGTCAATCCCATCTCAGCGGTCCTGTCCTCTCTGGGTGTTCTCGTCAATGCCCTGTGGTCGCCCGATACCGGCATTCAGGGCACCGCTTACAAAATCCGGGTTGAAGAAGAAGGCATCTACCGCCTGACAAGGGATTATTTAGCCACTAATGGCGTGGATGTGGATGCCCTGGATTTAAGCCGGTTGCGCATCTACAACCTGGGGGCGGAGATTGCCATCTATGTATACGATGAAAACGGTGATGATTTCCTCGACAATTCCGACTACATCGAATTTTACGGACAGGCGGTTACGGCTCAATACGCCAAATACGGCCGCAATAATGTCTACTGGCTGCTGACCGCCGGCGGCACGGGCATCCCCAGGCGCATGGCTGAAATAGACGGCACACCGGCAGCCGGAGCGGCCGCTGCAACCCACACTGACAGCGTCCGTTATGAGGAAGATGTATATTATCTGGGGCTGGCGCCGGGTGCTGATTCTCTGGATCGCTGGTTTTTTGACGACCTGGTGCTGGGTTCGGATTTAACCGGCACACCAAATCCGGTGCCGACCGACTTTAGCATGAACCTGCCCGCTGTGGCCGCACAGGGCCGCCTGACCATTTCCATGTGGGGATACTACGACACCTATCATGATGTCGAAATTCAGGTAAACGGCGTCGTTGCAAATATTGCGAACTGGACTGGAATTGCATTCCATGAGGTTACCCTGGAAGGAATTAATCTTTTGGAAGGCGACAACATCATTACCCTGACCTGTAACCGGGATATGGATGCCGTCATCGTGGATTGGTTGGAAATAACCTATGTGCGTATGTTTAAGGCGTCCGACAACACCCTGAAATTCTCCCATGACAGCGGTTACCGCTATCAAATAACCGATTTTGATGCCGACAATCTGGTGGCATTTGACATTACGCAGACAACCGATCCAGCGCGAGTGGTCAACGTTGCAATCAACGGCCCAAATCCGTATACAGTGGAATTTGAGCCGCCGCTCAACCCGGGGGCAACCGAGACCTATCTCGTGCTCAAATCGGATGCCGGCAAGATTCCGGTGGGGCTGATTGAGGATACAGCTGCAGACCTGGCCCTTACAGCCAACGCAGCAGACTATATACTCATCACCCACCGGGATCTGGGCTGGGACGCCAACGGCGACGCCTACGGATGGCTAAATGATCTGGTGGCCCTGCGTGAAGGTCAGGGACTGCGCGTCAAAGTGGTGGATGTGCAGGATATCTTTGATGAGTTCAGCTATGGGATGACATCGGCTGCGGCCATTCGCGATTTCCTATCGTATGCCTATAACAACTGGGAGCCGCCGGCACTGCAGTATGTGCTGCTGGTCGGCGACAGCAGTTATGACTTTAGAGACAACCTGCAGCTGGCTATAACAAAGCAGGTGCCTGCCTATTTAACCTTTACCCAATTTATGGGAGAAACCGTCACCGATGAATGGTATGTGAAGATCAGCGGCAACGATGCGCTGCCGGATCTCTATATCGGCAGGCTTCCGGCCGAAAGCGAAGCCGAAGCGGCCATCATGATCAATAAAATATTGACCTATGAGACTTCAGCCAACGACAAAACCTGGCAGAAGAACACCCTGCTCATCGCCGATGATCAGAACGAGGCTTACGAAGCTGCCTTTGAGAACATGAACGAGGATGCGGCTGATCTTTTGCCGGCATCCATGAATGCGCCCTTTAAAGGTTATCTGAACGACTATCTGGCGGCAGCGGGTTTGAAGGCTGATATCAAAGCCCAGATCAATGCCGGGACCCTGATCGTTAATTACAGCGGCCACGGTGCCTTGCAGCGCTGGGCCGGTGAAGGCATTTTCCGAAATTCAGATGTGGCGGATTTAACCAACGCCGGCAAATACCCGTTCTTTATCAGCATGAGTTGCCTGAATGGCTATTTTGGATATCTTGATACTCAGGTCGGCCCGGAACCTTCTATGGCCGAAGCGCTTTTAAAAGCCGACGGCAAAGGTGCGATTGCAACCCTGATGCCCACCGCCATGACGTCAACCGGCGGTCAGCATATTCTGGACGCTGCTTTGTTTGAAGCGATTTTTCAAAAAGATATCCGCAACCTGGGAGCGGCAATCGCAGATGCCAAACATACCCTGCTGGCCAACGGCGGCACGGCATATGAAGAGATCAGTGAAACATTTTTGCTCCTTGGTGATCCGGCCCTGGAACTGCAGGTTCCGATTCCGCATAAACCCACAGAGATTGAGGTTCAACGCACACAAGCAGGCATTTTTATCCGCTGGCAGGCGGTCGAAGACAGCAGCGGCAATCCGGTTGCCGGATATAACATCTATCGCAGCGCATCTCCGGACGGCAATTACAGCAAAATCAATATTGAACTGATCACCGAAACCGAATACCTTGATTCCGATCCCGAAGGCGTAAGCGCCAGCAGCTCCGGTAGCAGTGGTGGAAGTATTTTTTATTATGGGGTGACCTCCGTTGACGACAGCGGCGATGAAAGCGCTCAAACTCTGGGCAGCAGCCCCGCTGCCGTAATCGAATCAGCAGCCGGTGCCGCCGGCTGCTTCATCGGGGCTGCCAGTGAGTCCGTACCCAAACACGCTTTTTGGCTTGTGGTAGGGTTAACCATCTGGATAGCTGTATGCTACCGGCTTCAGGCGTTAGGCATTAGGCGAAAGGTGCCGGGTGTCAGGTGTCAGGTGTCAGGAAACAGAAGACAGCTGTCAGATGACAGAAGACAGCCGACAGTTGCTGGTGTCAAAATTGTCAGAGCTGAAACCTGAACACTGACACCTGAAACCTTTTTTTATTTTACATCAAGGCTCGAAGAGCCGCTCCTAAAGTGTAACGCTCCTCAAGCGCAGCGCTCCTTAGGCGAGGCGCTCCCGCGCCTCATGCATCAATTCCCGGCCTTCTTCTTATTAATAAATTCTGCCAGCTCATCCGCTTCACCGGAACCCAGATCGCGCAAAATCTGCAACTCTTTTTCGGCCAGATTAAATTTCCCCATCTCGGCATAGGCTTCTCCCAGGTACTCATGTGCTTCGGCCAGCTTCGGATTGAGTGAAATGGCTTTTTTGTATGACCGCACCGCCTTGTCGAATTTGCCCTGCTTGCGATAACTGAAACCCAGATTGCTGTGGGCTTCGGCATAGTTTGGATCCGCTTTCACCGCTTTCTCGTATTTCCCAGCAGCCTCTTTAAAATTTTTCTGATCCTGGAACCGCTTGCCCTGGTCAAAATAGGTGTTGGCCTCTGCCCGTTTTTCGGCAGCCGATTTTGATCGTTTGGTGGATGCTTTTAGGCGCCCCCGGCACCATAGGCCTCAAATGCAAACGCAATGATTACCAATATCGATACAAGCATCAAAGCCGAGGCCATGATAATGCCTGTTCTTTTTTTTCTTCTGATCACAAGTGCTTTCGTTCTCATCATTCCTCCAACAGTTTAATAAATCCAGTTAAAATAAAAAGTAAGTGAATCGACCATCAAAATGGAGTAATCTTGGTCGTGCAATAGATTTTCCAGATAATAAATAATAGGTTAAGCACTCGCCGCCCATGAAGCAAGCGCGAGAGGTCAGCTCATATTCGAATGCGTTGTTCTGCCCGAACAAAAAGTCATTTGAACGTATTTGTTTTTAAATTCTTCCTGAAAGCTGATAAGGCAATCCTCGAGAATGGAGAATGAAGAGAATGGGACGTTGGTGAAATATTGACATTTGGTTTTAGGTAAGTTACATACACCACTATTATGCCCCGCCAAGCCAGAATAGATGCGCCTGGAGCGCTGCACCATGTGATCATTCGCGGTATCGAGCGCAAATCCATTTTTAAAGATGCAAAAGATTACCGGAATTTTTTAGACAGACTGGGTCTGATTCTCACGGAGACCGAAACACCCTGTTTTGCCTGGGCCTTGATGAGCAACCATGCCCATTTGCTTCTAAGAACCGGCCTTGTGCCACTTAGCTTGGTAATGCGCCGATTGTTGACTGGACATGCCCAGCAATTTAACCGCCGGCATCAACGCCATGGTCACGTGTTCCAAAACCGCTATAAATCGATTTTGTGTGAACAGGATCCTTATTTGGTTGAGCTGGTCAGATATATTCATCTCAATCCAATTCGCGCTGGTATTGTCGATGGTATTAAAAAATTGAATGTCTATCCTTATACAGGACATGCCACTTTGATGGGCAAAGCTATACGGTCATGGCAGGATACGACTTATATTTTAGCTATGTTTGGAAAAAGTATTCGAGCTTCTCGGAGAGCCTATCTTGATTTTGTTTCAAAGGGAGTTGTCTTTGGCCGCCGACCCGATTTAGTGGGTGGGGGTTTAATTCGTTCTATTGGGGGCTGGTCTGCGTTAAGCGCTATGCGATCATCGCATTTGCGGGTAATTAGTGATGAAAGGATTCTGGGCAGCAGCGATTTTGTTGAATTTGTACTCAAGCATGCCAATGAGGCCTATGAAAGGAAAACACTGGCGATGGCCAAGGGCATTGGTTTGGATGCCCTGATTGATGCGGCTGCCAACTATTTTGAGATCAACGCAGAGATTATTAAAGGCGCAAGCAAGCAAAGAGAGGCTTGTCGGGCAAGGTCAATTGTCTGTTATTTGGCAGTGGAAAGATTGGGGATTGTTGGCGCGCAGCTTGCGCGTCAATTAAACCTGACCCCTTCAGCGGTAAGCAAATTGATCAGCCGCGGCCGTCACGATCCTGTTTCAAAAACCATTGCATGCGAACTGTTCGATTGAAAGCACCAAAATTTACTGAAAATCGAGCGAATTAGAATCAAATTTCAATATTTCACCAACGTCCCCTCTTTTTTCCGGTTCCGCAATCCTAGATTGACAACGTGGTCTGGAAAAATTATAAAATCCTTAAATAATGACATATTTTAATTGGCCCGAGCAGAAAGGAGTTAAAAATGGAAATTGATCACAAAGTGGAAAACGGCGTTATAAATATCGCTATAAAAGGGCGCCTGGATGCAGCAACATCTCCTGCAGCTGAAGAAAGCATCAAGAAAATTATTGAAGGCGACGAAAACCGGCTGCTTTTTGACTTCAGTAGCCTTGAGTACCTCAGCAGTGGCGGGTTGCGGGTTATTTTAAGCGCGTCCAAGGAAATACGGCGCAGAGAAGGCAAGGTAGCGCTTTGTTGTTTAAATCAATACGTCAACGAGATTTTTGAGGTCAGTGGCTTCTCAGCAATGATTCCCATCAAAGATACCGTTGAAGAAGGTCTTAAAGAACTCTCATAGAAGACCGGCTAATTATGTATTTGCGACGATACTTTAGCTCAAGACCGTATCGCCTGAATGTGGGGAGTCTACCCAATGACGAAAAGTAATAATGAAACAGAAGCCATCCTTTTGGTGGATGATAATCCGACCAATCTACAGCTGTTATTTGAGACTCTTGATGGAAGGGGATACAAACTCCTGATCGCAAAGGACGGTAAAACAGCCCTTTCAATTGCCCGCAAGGCAGGTCCCCATTTAATTCTGCTGGATATTATGATGCCGGAAATCGATGGCTATGAAGTCTGCCGCCAGTTAAAAGCCGATCCGGCCACAGAAGAGATCCCGATTATTTTTCTTTCGGCACTCACCGATACAAAGGACAAGGTTCAGGGACTGGACCTGGGTGCCGTGGATTATGTGACCAAGCCCTTTCAGCCTGATGAAGTCATCGCCCGGGTCAACACCCATCTGACGGTTTACCGGCTTCAAAAAACCCTGGATGAAAAAAACAAGGAGTTGCAGGAAGTCAACGAATTTCTAGAAGAGCGCGTGAAAGAACGCACGGCAGAACTGGTGGAACTAAACACCGCTTACGAGCGCTTTGTGCCCCGCGAGTTTTTAAGCCTGCTCAAAAAAGATAGCATCCTTGAGGTTAAACTGGGGGATCAAACCGCACAGCAGATGACCGTGATGTTTTCCGATATCCGCGGCTGGACCACAATTTCAGAAGATATGACAACACAGGAAAGTTTTAATTTTATCAATGCTTTTTTAAATCGGGTCAGCCCGGTAATCAAAGCCCACCACGGGTTTATCGATAATTACCAGGGGGACGGGCTGATGGCGCTTTTTCCGGAAACAGCCGATGATGGCGTCCAGGCGGCGATTGCCATGCATGCGGCCGTTTCAGAATATAATAAAGACCGCAAGAAAAAAGGTTTTCAGCCCATCGGCATCGGGGTGGGTTTGCACATCGGCGACCTGATGCTCGGTATTATCGGCCATGCGGAACGCATGCAGGGCACGGTGGTCGCCGATGCCGTCAATCTGGCCTCCCGCCTGGAAGGATTAACACGCGTATATGGCTCCTCGATTACCATCAGCGAGCTGACCCTGTCTCAATTGAAGGATCCGGACCAATACAAACATCGTTTCGTCGATAAGGTTCAGGTCAAAGGCAAAAAAGTCCCTGTTTCGGTGCATGAGGTCTTTGACGGCGATCCGCAGCCGGTTGTTAAATTAAAAGAACAGACCAAAGATGATTTTGAACAGGGCCTCTGTCTTTATTATGACCGCAAATTTTCCGAGGCCAGTGTCAAATTTAATCAGGTGCTTGAAAAAAACCGGGAGGATCGGGCGGCCCGCATTTATCTCAAACGTTCCGCCAATTACATGGTCAACGGGGTCCCTGAAGACTGGACCGGCGTGGAGATTTTAACCCAAAAATAATTTAAAATGAGCGTTTCAAATTTAAAAATAGGGAGAAATTTCTTATTTTTGAGGAATTCTACCCGTCGAGAGCCTCAGGGTCGAACGATCGTTTTTTCTTTTTAAAATTTCAAACCCCTCTGGGGATCGCCGATCTTACCGCATCTCCAGCGTTAGATGCCGTCCCGCATAGGCAACTATAGCGGGACAACATCTGCCTTGTACCTACGGCAACCTCGACAATCGCTCAATTTAATTATAAATAAGACCCGAACAGGGGAAAACGCAATGAAGCTTAAATATAAACTATTGCTGCTGTATATCGGTGCTTCGCTGTTTATTCTGGTGGTAATCGGAAGCTTCCTGTCATCGAGGTTAAAGGATACCACCATTGACACCATTTCAAAAAATTATCAAAAACAGCTAGCACACATTGATTTCGGGCTGACCCGTTTAATAAAGGGGATGGAGCGTGATTTAGACGCAATTGCTCAAAACGAATTCGTTCGTTCCAGGAATGATGAACAGTTTACATCCTTTCTTAATGCCGACGAAAATACCTTTAAATATAACTACGCAGAGCTCGAACAGCGCATCATCTCCATATTTAACGGCTACCGCACAACGCACCCTCATGTCCATTCGGTGTTTATGGGGCGTGAAAACGGCAGTTTTGTCCGCTCCCACAAACGCGCCAAACCCAGCCGCTATGATCCCAGAGCTCGACCCTGGTACATTCTGGGCAAAGAAAATCCGGGGGTCGTTATGCGAACACCACCGTTTCGCTCGGTAACCACACCCGATATCAGCATCGGATTCGTCAAAGCCATGGTTGACCCGCAGGGATCCCTGTACGGTGTCATTGGGATTTCAATTACCCTGAAAGAACTGACCCAGTATATATCAAATATTAAACTCGACTATAACGGCCATGTGGCGCTTACCGATGAAAAAGGAACCATTCTGGCGAGCCCTGATAAATCGTTACTGTTTAGCAGTTTAAAATCTACTGATCCCCAGCTGTTCGAAGATATTTATACCAGCATCGAGGGATTTACCATCTTCGAAAAGGATGAAGAAAAACGTTATGCATTTTATTATACCTCCCCGCTGATGGAGTGGAAGCTGGCCGCAATTGTTCCCGTCGCTGAAATTGACAAAGTTATCTGGGGATTTGTTTTAAAAATTGTAGCGGCGCTGTTCGCAGCGCTTCTGCTGCTCAGTGTGCTGACCCTCATGGGTCTGCAGAGTTTTGTCATCAAGCCGTTAAAAACGCTCAATGAGGGAACCGACCTCATCAAGCGCACCGGTGATCTCGATTATCAGATTGACATTAAATCCGCCGATGAGATCGGCAGCCTGGCGCAATCCTTCAACGAGATGATAACCTCCATCGACCAGGCGGAATCTGCCCTGAAAGAATCGGAAGCCGAACTCAAAAAACATCGCGATCATCTGGAGGATTTGGTCGCGGAGCGCACCGCCGAACTGAAGGAAAATCAGAAGCGCCTCGAGCAGGCTGAAGAACGCAGTCGCATGCTTTTAGAGTCAGCCGGCGAAGGTATCTTTGGCGTAGGGAAAGACGGATTGGTCAATTTCATCAATCCGGCCGGATTGGCCATGCTGGGCTTCACGGCCGAAGAGGTGATCGGGCAAAAGATTCATCCCCTGATCCACCATACCCATTCCGACGGCACCCCCTATCCGATCGAGGAATGTCCGATGCATCACACGCTGATCAGGGGAAAGATCGGCAAGCGCGACGATGAAGTCCTGTGGCGAAAAGACGGCACTTGCTTCCCTGTGGAATACACCAGTGTTCCCATCCGCAAAAACGGCAGCATCGCGGGAAGCGTGGTGGTGTTCAGCGATATTTCCGAACGCAAGCACATGGAAGATGAACTCATCGACGCCAAACACATCGCCGACGATGCCAACAAGGCCAAAAGTGATTTTTTAGCCAACATGAGCCACGAGATCCGCACCCCCATGAACGCGGTTATCGGCATGACCCATCTGGCACTGAAAACCAAACTGACCGCTAAACAGCAGGACTACCTGAACAAGATCCAGTCATCGGCCAATTCGCTTTTGGGCATTATCAACGACATTTTAGACTTCTCCAAAATCGAAGCCGGCAAACTGGATATGGAGTCGGTGGATTTTAATCTGGATGATGTGCTGGACAATCTGGGCAATCTGGTCAGCGTCAAGGCTCAGGAAAAAGAAGACCTCGAGGTGCTCTTCGCCACGGCTCAAAACGTTCCGCGTTTTCTGGTCGGCGATCCTTTACGCCTGGGGCAGATTCTGATTAATTTGGCCAATAATGCCGTGAAGTTCACCGACTCGGGAGAAATTGTGGTCTCCACCGAACTGATAAAAAAAAACAGAGATCGCATCACCTTAAAATTTTCGGTCAGTGATACCGGTATCGGACTGACAGCAGAACAGGCCGGCACACTGTTTCAATCGTTCACCCAGGCCGACACCTCCACCACCCGCAAATACGGCGGCACCGGACTGGGGCTGGCCATCAGTAAAAAACTGGCAAACATGATGGGCGGCGAGATCTGGGTGAAAAGTGACCCCGGCCAGGGCAGTACCTTTAGCTTTACGGCCATCTTCGGTCTGGGGAGCGAAGTTGTTAAAAAACGTTTTACCCCGGCGCCGGATCTGCGAAACATGAAGGTCCTGGTCGTGGATGACAACCCCACTTCCAGAGATATTTTGCGGGATATGATGGAATCATTTTCATTTGAGGTCACCCTGGCGGCAACAGGACAGGAAGGTATCGCCGAAATTGAAAAGGCAGACAAAGACAAACCCTTTGAGATGGTGATCATGGACTGGAAGATGCCGGGAATGGATGGCATCGAGGCGTCCAAACGCATCAAGGAAAATTCAGAGTTGAACCATATCCCCCACGTGATCCTGGTGACCGCCTACGGCCGGGAAGAAGTGATGCAAAAAGCTGAAAAGATAGGGTTGGATGGTTTTCTGCTCAAGCCGGTCAACCCTTCGGTGCTTTTTGACACCATCATTCAGGCCTATAGTGAAGAAGTGCCTGAGGTGTCACGGATTACAAAGCAGCAGGAAGAAGCCGATACGCTGCAGCTTATCCGGGGGGCCCGCATCCTGCTGGTGGAAGATAACGAAATTAACCAGCAGGTGGCCAAAGAAATTCTTGAAGGCGCCGATCTGGTCGTCAGTCTGGCCGATGACGGCCGGCAGGCGGTAGAGGCGGTGAAAGCAAGCTCTTATGATGCGGTGCTCATGGATATTCAAATGCCGGTGATGGACGGGTATCAAGCCACAAAAGCAATTCGGAAGTGGGAAGGCGGAAGGCGGAATAAAATCGGAAAGAATACCGATTCAAAATCCGAAATCCGAGATCCAAAATCCAAAATTGAAGGCCTGCCGATCATCGCCATGACGGCCCACGCCATGGCCGGCGATGAAGAAAAAAGTCTGGAAGCCGGCATGAATGACCATGTGACCAAGCCGATTGATCCGGATCAGCTGTTTGCCACCCTGCAGAAATGGATCCAACCGGGTGAAAAACGTGCCTCGACCCGGAAGGCTGAAGTGTCTGGTGCAAAAGCGGCTGTACCTGAGAGGGCGACGGGAGAGGCAGAATTGCCGAACTCTCTGCCGGGGTTTGATCTGGCGGAAGGACTCAAACGACTGCAGGGCAACCAAAAGCTTTACCGCAAGCTGCTGCTGGATTTTGGTGCCAAATACACACAGGTGGCCGCTGAGATCCGTGAGGCGCTGGGCAAAAAGGATTTGAAACACGCTCACAGCCTGGTTCATAACCTTAAGGGGTTAGCCGGCAATCTGGCGGCCTCAGAGCTCCAGGCTGCCGCGACGGATATCGAAAAACTGATTAGAGGGGATCAAAAAAAAGCTGCACCCGAAAAACAATTGAACCTGAAATTTGCAAAACTGGAAAAGACCATCAATCAGGCACTGGACGCGGTTCAAACCCTGGGTCCGGTGCCTGCCGAACAACCGGTTCTGCCATCCGGAGACGAAATGGCGGCCATATTGCCTGAGGTGGCAAAGGAAGCGGTGAGTCGTATCAAAGAGCCGGCTGAAATGGGGGATGTCACTCAGCTAAAGGTCATCGCCGAAGAACTGAAATCCAAATACGATGCCTTCACCTTCATCGGTGACAAATTTATTCGGTTAGCAGAGGACTTTGACTTTGAAGGAATTTCTGTACTGGCAGGTGAGTTGGAAAAAATAGCTAAAAGTGGTTAACCGGACAACGGACAACAGGGACAACAGGCTAACCGGCTAACCGCAATTCGCTATTCTACAATACCTAATAACAAGGCCTGATCATCATCCGCCAGGCGGCCGTTTGCAAAATTGTCCACATCTTTCATGATCGCAGCGAGCTGTTCCTGAGGCTGACTCCCCGGATTAGCTTCGAGCTGCCGCAGCAAGCGTTCTTCTCCGTATGTTTTGCCGTCTTTGTTAAACCGTTCGGTAACACCGTCTGTATACAACAGTATGCGATCATCCGGCTGCAGCTCGGCTTCGGTCACCGGCACCTGCTCGTAAGGATCAATCCCCAAAGGAAATACACCGTCGCAGGTATACTCGATCGCCTTTTTGTCGGAAGACCGGTAAATCATCGGCGGGGGATGTCCGGCGCGGGCAATTTTTAAGGTGTGATGGTTGGCATCGTAGACGACATAAAGAGCGGTGACAAAGCTCGGATCAGCGACTTTACATAGATGCTGGTTGAGAAAATACACCAGATCACCGGGCTCTGCGGGCGGTTCAGGATAAGAACGGAAGAGGGCACAGGTCATGGCCATCATGACGGCTGCCGGCGCACTGTGCCCCTCGGCATCGGCCACCAGAAAACCCCACTGATTATCCGGCAATTTAGCAATATCGTAATAGTCTCCTCCGGCATAAAGACTGGTTTCATAATGAACCGCAAGCTTTAAACCTGCAATTTCAGGCAGATTCTTGGGTAAAAGCCTGCGCTGAACATCTGAGACGACTTCAAGTTCGTTTTCAAGTTCATCTTTTTTGCTTTCAACTTCCCGTTTGAGCCGATGAATGGTCAGGTGGGTATTGACGCGCGCAATCACCTCGTCGGGTTGAAAGGGTTTGGAAACATAGTCCACCGCGCCCAGTTGAAGCCCACGGACTTTGTCTTTGGTGTCCGTAAGTGCCGAAAGAAAAATTACCGGAATGTCTACCAGGGCAGGGTCGTCTTTCAGGCGGCGGCAAACCTCAAATCCATCGATGCCGGGCATCATGATGTCCAGCAGGATCAGGTCCGGCGAGGCTTTTGCGGCAATCGCAAGCGCCGTTTCACCATCTTTAGCCACCAGCAGCTTACAACCGGTGCTCTCCAGGGTTTGATAAAGAACTTGAAGATTGGTAGGATTGTCGTCAACAAGCAGAATAGACTCGGTTCCCATATTGTTGCCCGTCATTTTTACTTTCCCAAAGAGTTATAACAACAGCCGGCATTTCACAGATCGCTGTTGAGGCAGTTTCATTAAACGCAAGGGTTAGGAAATTTCTTTTATTCCGGATTCTACAGAATCTGCAATGGGAATAATAGCTCCAAAGCCGCTGACCTCAAACACTTCTTTTACATATGAATTCAGAGCACAGAGAACAAATTTACCGTCTCTGCGTTTCATTTCTTTGGCAGCGCCCAGTATCACCCGCAAGCCGGCACTACTGAGATATTCAAGAAATTCAAAATCGAAAAGGAGTCGGTTACTTTCGCCTTTGAAAATGGTGTTAATGGTTTCCTCAGCTTCAGGCGCAGATGTTCCATCCAGGCGACCTTTAAAGGCTATAAAAACAATTCCGTTCTCCTCTTTTTGATCAATCTCCATTTCAAATCCTTTCGATGAATAAATTAAAACAACCGTTTGACACCTGAATTTTGCACGAGTCGGAGGCTTTCATATTCTCATTAATTTTCATGCAAGATTCAGGTAATAACTCAGTCAAGAGAATAGACATCATATAATCATTTCGAAGACCAAATCAATTGAAAAATAAAAGGCTTGTGAAGAAAAATAAAAAATGATAATAAATCAAAGTTCAATTCGCATATAAAATGCAGTTTTTTGTACGCTTTGGGAGAATTTATTTGGGATCTGGACTAAACAGATTTCGCATTCACACATCACTTCTGTTTCAGGCCTTCTTCCGGCTGATCTCCCAGGAAAAAGTACAAATATATAAATATAAGGAGGATCCCACCTATGGCTGAGGGTCAAATCAAATGGTACAACGAAAAAAAGGGGTATGGCTTTATCGAATCGGAGGAGGAGGGAGATATCTTCGTACACAAAACTGGAATCAAGGACCACGGATTTTTTACGCTTCGATCAGAGGACCGCGTATCTTTTGAAGTAAAGGAGACCCAGCGAGGAAGACAGGCAGTCAATGTCAAGCGAATCTAACGTTTCGCTGGCTTACTTTTAACCATAAATCGTTAAAGGCAGAGTCAGATAGGACTCAGCCTTTTTTTAATCCAGATTGGAAGATTATGAAACAAAGATATTTTATTTCGCGCGATAAAAACACGAGTGAATTAACAATTGAGGAATATGCGGCCGTTGCGGGTAACTTGAAAAGGTATGAAATCAGTGCGTTATCCCAGGACGATTTTACCCTTCTATGCACCGAAACCTATGAAGGCCCAATTGTTAAAAAGGCGATATCACAGGGAAAAGAAGCCCTGGTATCCATACTGCGGACGGATAATTTATATCCGATAGGCATTTATGTCAATGTCATTGCCGATTCCGTAATTGAATTGTATGAAAAAGACGGTAAACTGTCCAAGGAACTCCTATTTGACGATTTGGATCTATTAGCATCACTTCAAGAAACATAATCGGATAACACTGCCGCAAATTGGGAATTACAAAGCAGATCCATGAATACACTGCTCGTATACCCGGCATTTCCAGACACCTTCTGGAGTTTCAAACACGCGCTTAAATTTATTCACAAAAAAGCCGCCTTCCCTCCCTTAGGTCTGCTGACGGTGGCGTCCATGATGCCCCGCAGTTGGCCAAAACGCCTTGTTGACATCAATGTAACCCAGCTCACTGAAAAAGACCTGGCATGGGCCGACAGCGTGTTTATCAGCGCTATGGCCGTGCAGAGGGAATCAGCTCGCCAAATCATCACGCATTGTAAAAAAGCGGGCCTTAAAGTAACAGCCGGTGGACCGCTTTTCACCGATGAACATGCGGAGTTCGGGGGGGTTGATCATTTTATATTGAATGAGGCCGAGCTGACACTGCCTCCTTTTCTGCGAGATCTAAATCAGGGATGCGCTCAAAAATTATATGAGACAGCTGAGTTTGCCGACATCAAAAAAACGCCACCACCGATGTGGGGACTAATTGATATGAAACGCTACGCCGCAATGAGCATCCAGTTTTCCCGCGGCTGCCCATTTAATTGCGACTTCTGCAATATAACGGCCTTGCTCGGGCATCGCGTGCGAATTAAAACCGCCGCGCAAATTATTGCCGAGCTGGATGGCCATTATCAATTGGGCTGGCGCGGACCGATTTTTTTTGTAGATGACAACTTTATCGGAAATAAAAAGTATCTTATGACCGAGCTGCTGCCGGCAATAATTGAATGGCAAAAAGACAAAAAGCAAATCCGCTTCAATACCGAAGCATCTGTCAATCTGGCTGATAATGAACCGTTAATGGAGATGATGGTTGCGGCCGGGTTTAATTCGGTCTTTATCGGGATTGAGACACCGGCTGAAGCGGGTCTGGCTGAATGCAATAAAAAGCAGAATATAAACCGTGATCTGATCGAAAGCGTAAAACGTATGCAGAGAACCGGCCTCCAGGTTCAGGGCGGTTTCATTGTGGGTTTCGATAGTGATACGCCCTCTATCTTCCAACGGCAAATCGACTTTATCCAGAAAAGCGGGATCGTGACAGCCATGGTCGGGTTGCTGAATGCCCCCCCCGGCACACGACTTTATGACCGGTTGAAACGGGAGGGTCGCCTGGCCGGCTTGATCTCATGCAATACCGACGGTACAACCAATATCATTCCGCGTATGGATCTCAAAGCATTGCGCGACGGATATAAGAATATAATGGGACAGATTTATTCGCCCAAAAGCTATTATGAACGGGTGCGGACATTCCTGCAAGAGTATAAAGCCCCTAAAACACGCATTCCGCTGGACTTTCAGGGCGTCATGGCGTTTTTCCGATCCAGCATCCGCCTGGGGATTTTCGGCAAGGAGCGATTCCAGTATTGGAAGCTTCTATTGTGGACGCTCCGCAAACGGCCTCAATTAATGTCGCTGGCCATTACATTTGCAATCTACGGTCATCATTTCAGAAAAGTTTGCGAAATACACATCCTTTAAATTGATCGCATTATAACTCAAACGCCGCATTATAAAGGGTTTTAAATTTCAAATTGGAGCATTGGAGCCATCTATATTTTGGATTTTAGATTTCGGATTTTGGATTTAATGTTCGACCCAATAGCTGGGCATCAACTTTTTGCAGTTTCAATCCGCAATCCAAATTCCAAAATCCAAAATCAGGGAAACTCCAGCACTCCAACACTCCAGGTAATCTTTCGAACATGTTCTTCATCGCCGGTGTTTCGCCCAAAATTAAAGTTTTAGATCAAAATCCCCGCAGATGTCCGGTTTGCGGGTTGCATCAGGCGTATTATAAGCGCATGGACCACTACCTCAGCCTCTTCTTTATTCCGCTATTCAGAATCAAAAAGGGTGAGCCGTTTATTATGTGCGATCGCTGTGAACGGAGCGTTAATGAGTTCGGGCCGGACTTCACCCGGCAGCAGCCTGAAGGGGCAAAAACCTGCAGGCATTGCGGAAAAGCACTGGATAAGGATTTCAAATACTGCCCACACTGTGGGAAACACATATGATTTGGTTAACTCGTTGACTTGTTAAATGGTTAAATAGGGATAAAAAGAATAGTTCCGTTGACGATTTGACCAATCAACTATTTAACCAGTCAACCTGCAGGATGGAATTATTAAAGTTAGGGTTGTCACCCCAGTGAATAAAAATGTCCCAGAAACCAAGGGCCACCGAAGGGAGCGCCACGGGGTTCTGGTCTGACCGGAGATCCACTGGAACACCGGCAACATCGGTCGGACATGCGTTGCCACCGGATCCTTTCTGCATTTGATCAAACCGTTAGGATTTTCCCTGGATAGCAAAAAAATCAAACGCGCGGGTTTGGATTATTGGCAGCTCGTAAAACTCAGTGTCTGGGAGGATTTTACCGGTTTTCAATCAAAACTGGCGCCCGGACAGGACGAGGTGGCCATCTTTTCAAAAACCGGAGCCCGACCTTTCTGGTCCCTGCCTTCACCGGCGCGGCAGTTTCTTATTTTTGGCTCCGAAACCCGCGGGCTTCCCGAAAACATTGTGAGCCGGTATCCGGGCACCACCTATCATATCCCAATCACAAAAGACATTCGATCCTTAAATCTTTCCACTGCTGTCGGTATTGCCCTTTATGAAAGCCTGCGCCGGGCACACCCTTTTCACGCTTGGTCCATTGGTTGAATAGATAGTTTTTTTTATCTATGATATATTTAAAATCGGATCTATAACCGTAAAGAAGCCTAACCCACGGGGTTGTTTGCATTTTAAATTAATTTTGGAGTGTTGGAGTGAGCTGATTTTAGATTTTGGAATTTGGATTGCGGATTGAAAATATTGGAGGCCAATTGTGTAGCTGGTCAGTCTGTTCTTAAATCCAAAATCAAAATTGTGAACCGCTTCATTACTTTTTGCCTATTGACATTATTAGTAATGTGATTATTTTTATTGTAAAATATAACCAGCTTTTATGGAAGGATGGATAAAGAATGCGTTTCGATAAATTTACAATAAAATCTCAGGAGCTTATACAAAGTGCCCAATCGCTGGCCTCACAGCACAATAACCAGCAGATTGAACCCGAACACCTGCTGGCAGCCATGCTCGCCGAAACCGAAGGTATCGCCGGCGCCATGCTTCGCAAACTGGGTGCTGCACCGAATGAGATCGCCCAGCAGGTAACCGCTGCGATTGCCAGGCTTCCCGGCGTTAGCGGTGCGGGAACCGGTGAAGTCTATATCTCGCCCAGGGCCAAGGCGGTATTGGAGCAGGCATTTACCGAAGCCACCAATATGAAGGATGAATATGTCAGTATCGAACATATCCTTTTAGCCATATCCGATGAAAAAAACGGTGAAGCGGCCGGCATTCTGGCTGGCTCCGGGGTAACCCGTGAAGCGATTTTAAAAGTGCTTCTGGTAATCCGGGGCAATCAGCGCATCACCGACCCCAATCCTGAAGAAAAATACCAGGCTCTGGAAAAATTCAGCCGCGATCTGACGGACCTGGCCCGTCTGGGCAAATTGGATCCGGTTATCGGTCGGGATGAAGAAGTCCGACGCATTGTTCAGGTCCTTTCCAGACGCAAAAAGAACAATCCGGTGTTGATCGGAGAACCGGGTGTCGGCAAAACCGCAATCGTGGAGGGGCTGGCCCAGCGAATTGCGGAAGGGGATGTTTCCGAAACCCTGAAAAACCGTCGCCTGGCGGCTCTGGATATGGGAGCGCTGATCGCCGGTGCCAAATATCGCGGTGAATTTGAAGATCGGCTCAAAGCCGTATTAAAAGAGGTCGAAACCGCAGAAGGTGAAATCATCCTGTTTATTGACGAACTTCACACCGTGGTGGGTGCCGGCGCAGCCGAAGGTGCCGTGGATGCATCCAATATGCTCAAACCCGCGCTGGCCCGGGGCACACTGCGCTGCGTGGGCGCGACCACTCTCAACGAATATCGCAAATACATAGAAAAAGATGCTGCCCTGGAACGCCGTTTTCAACCGGTAATGGTGGGTGAGCCCACCGTGGAAGACACGATTTCGATTTTGCGTGGGCTCAAAGAAAAATACGAAGTCCATCACGGCGTTCGCATCAAAGATTCGGCCATTGTAGCCGCAGCCACCCTTTCACATCGGTATATTGCCGATCGATTTTTGCCGGATAAGGCCATTGATCTAATGGATGAATGCGCTTCCAAGCTGCGGATTGAAATTGACAGCATGCCGGCCGAAATTGATGAGATTCGGCGCAAAATCACCCAGTCCGAAATCGAACGCCAGGCTCTGAAAAAGGAAACAGATCCGGCCTCCAAGGAACGACTCCAAAAACTGGAAGCCGAGCTGGCCGACATGAATGATATCCTCCTGAAGATGAAGGGCCACTGGCAAAATGAAAAAGACCTGATCCAGACCATTCGCAAAATCAAAGAAAATCAGGAACATTTAAGCACCGAAGCCCAATTGGCCGAAAGAGAAGGCGATCTGGCCCGGGTGGCTGAACTGAGATACGGCGAAGCCCTGAAACTTGAAAAGCAGCTGGAAGAAGTCAACCAGAAGCTTTCCGAGCTTCAACAGGCCAGCAAGATGCTTAAAGAAGAAGTCGATGATGAGGATGTGGCTGAAGTCGTATCCCGTTGGACCGGGATTCCGGTGAGCAAAATGCTCGAAGGCGAAAGAGATAAGCTGGTGCATATGGAAACGCGGCTTCACCGACGGGTTATCGGACAGGATGAAGCGGTCACCGCGGTGTCCAACGCCGTTCGCCGGGCACGCTCGGGGCTGCAGGATCCCAACCGGCCCATCGGGTCTTTTATTTTCATGGGACCCACCGGGGTCGGTAAAACCGAACTGGCCAAAGCACTGGCAGAATTCATTTTTGACAGCGAGCAGGCCATCGTTCGAATTGACATGTCCGAATACATGGAAAAGCATTCCGTTGCCCGCCTGATCGGTGCGCCCCCCGGGTATGTGGGATACGAAGAAGGCGGCTACCTGACCGAAGCAGTCCGCCGCCGGCCGTACTCGGTCGTATTGTTTGACGAAATTGAAAAAGCACACCCGGAAGTATTTAATGTCATGCTGCAAATTCTGGATGACGGACGTATGACCGATGGCCAGGGCCGGACGGTTGATTTTAAAAATACGATCGTCATTATGACATCCAATGTGGGTAGCCAGTTGATTCAGGAGCTGGAGGCATCTGATCGTGAAGCAATGGAAAATCGGGTGACCGAGGCCTTACGCGTCAGTTTTAAGCCCGAGTTTTTAAATCGCATCGATGAAATCATCATATTCCAGAGCCTGGCCGCGGATGACATTTTGAAAATCGTCGACATCCAGATTGACAGGCTTGGTCAGCGGCTTGCGGATAAAAATATTGAACTTATATTATCAGACGGTTCGAAAGAGTTAATCGCCAAGAAAGGTTATGATCCGGTCTATGGCGCACGGCCGCTAAAACGAGTGATCCAGCAATTTATTGAAAACCCATTGTCTCTGGAGATTCTCGAGGGCAAAATTCTTGACGGGGCCCGGGTCAGCGCTGAAGCCGCGGGAGATAAAATCGTTTTTAAGACGATATAAATACCGATTCAGGTGAAAAAAGCCCGGCTCTTTGGGAGCCTGGCTTTTGTTTCTTATTGTAATCTAACTGAACACATCGTAAGATCCTGACGTTTATTTCAGGATATAAATTTTTTATGAGCCGATCTGTACCCGAAAAAATACGCCGATTTTACGATCAGTTTTCTGGCAACGATCACGTGCTGATCGTGATCAATGCCGATCCGGATGCGATCGCCAGTGCGATGGCCGTCAGTCGCCTGCTGTGGCGCAAGGTGCTGAATGTGACGATTTCGCACATCAATACCATCAATCGACCGGATAACCTGGCGATGATTCGGCTACTGGGCGTAACCCTGGTACCTTTTGAAGAGATTGAAGTGGATCAATTCAGCCGGGTGGTTATTGTGGACTCCCAGCCGGATCACAACGAACTTATGGCTGAATTAAAACCGGATGTTATCATCGACCACCACCCCGAATCCGGTGCCAAAGCACCGTTTTTAGATATCCGCCCCCATTACGGCGCCACCGCCACTATTTTAACTGAATACCTGCGGGCAGCAAAAATAAAACCATCTGCCAAGCTCGCCACCGGCCTGTATCATGGCATCAAAACCGACACGAATGATTTTAAAGGGCAAACCCAGATCGAAGATGTACGCGCATTTCAATATTTATTTCGACACGCCAACATACATCTTGCCCGCAAGATAGAAAAGGCCGATCTTCGATTTGACCTTTTGAAATATTTTAAAATTGCCCTGCAAAATATGCGACGCCGAAAGGGCAAAGTCTATATCCATCTAGGTCCCGTGGTGAATCCGGACATTTGTGTGCTGATTGCCGACTTTTTTATGAGGATCAATACCGTCACCTGGAGTATTGTGTCCGGAATCTGTGATAAAAGATTGACCATTATTTTCCGAAACGACGGTATTCGAAAAAACGCCGGCAAGGTTGCCAAGGAAGGATTTGGAAAATTTGGCAATGCCGGAGGCCACAAAAACATGGCCCGAGCAGAAATTGCGCTCAACGATCTTAAAAAGCACGTCGATGTGCGGGATGACAATAGAGTGCTGTCATGGATTATTGGGAGAACTGCCAGGAGAGTGGAACCCAAATAGGCAAAAGCAAAAAAGTGACTAAAGTGAACTAAAATGAGCTAAAGTGCCTAAAGTTTTGGTGTCGCTACGCTCCATCTTTTTATAAAAATGGCAGAATTCCTTAACTTTAGTCACTTTAGATCACTTGTCACTTTAGATCACTTACTTTTAGGCTTTACGCAAAAGAGGTTATTTCACTTATAATACCTTGATAAGGCATGACGGGAAGCAAATCAGGCATAATCGTGACCATTCTGGGCTCCGGGACGTGTGTGCCGTCGCTGAAGCGCAGTTCGTGTTCGGTTCTAATGCAGGTTGGCACTTCAAGGCTCTTGTTTGATTCCGGACCGGGTACCATGCGGCGGTTGCTGGAAGCGCAGACCACCCTTTTCGATATATCCCATATTTTTTACAGTCATTTTCATCCCGACCACACCGGCGAATTCGTTCCGTTTATATTTGCCACCAAGTATCCGGACGGCAGCCGGCGAAATACGCCTTTGACGGCTGCCGGCGGCGTGGGATTTCTGGATTTTTACGAAGGACTGAAAGCCGTTTACGGCCACTGGATTGAACTTGCCCCCGGGTTGCTGAATGTCATGGAATTTGACAATAAAAGACCCGATTCGCGCCAATTTGAAGATTTTACGGTAAAAACCGCTCCGGTTGCACACAACGAAGAAAGCATTGCCTACCGCATAACCAGCGCCGACGGGCAGTCTGCAGTGTACACCGGGGATACAGACTACAGTGAAACGATCATTGACCTTGCAAAAGACACAGATCTGCTGATCTGCGAGTGTGCCCTGCCGGACAGGTTCAGGGTCAAAGGACACCTGACGCCGTCATTGGCAGGTGATCTTGCGGCCAAAGCCAAGGTTCGCAAACTGGTCTTAACCCATTTTTATCCGCAATGTGATCAAGAAGACATCGCAGCCGAATGCCGCAAAACCTACTCCGGCCCCTTAGTATTGGCCGAAGATTTGATGGAAATAGAAGTGGGTTCATGATATTTTGCCTCTTGTCACTGGCTGCTAGCCGCTAGTTTTTGGCCTCTGGCGACTGGTTTCTTGCTGCTGGTTTTTAGCACTCGGTGACTGGAAATTTGTATCGGGACTAAAAGCCTTTGGTACATTTGTAAACGATCGAATAAGTACAAATGACCAGCAACCAGTGACCAGAAGCCGGGAGCCAGTGTCCAGAAGCAAGAAGCCAGAGACCAGTAACCAGGAGCAAGCAGCCAGAGGCCAGGAGCCTCGAGAAAGTAGCCAGTAAACCAGAAGCTAGTGTTTGATTTACGCAGCCGATGAGATACTACCCTATAAATCTAGACATCAAAAACCGCAATTGCCTGGTTGTTGGCGGGGGCGCTGTGGGCATCCGCAAGGTGAACACGCTGTTGGAATGCGGCGCCAGGGTGACCGTTGTCAGCCCCAATCCAACCCGGCAGCTGACAAAACTGGCCACAGAGGGAGCCATCACATTAACACAGCGCTCTTACCGATCCGCTGATTTAAACGGCACGTTCCTGGTCATCGGGGCCACAGATGATGAAAATTTAAATCAGCTGATCGCCAACGATGCCGCGCAGAACAACGCCCTGTGTAATATTGCCGACCGTCCTGAGGCCTGCAATTTTATCCTGCCATCTATTGTCCGGCGAGGCGATTTGGTCATTACAATTTCCACTTCAGGCAAAAGCCCGGCCCTGGCAAAACAATTGCGCCAAAAACTGGAAACCCAATTCGGCAAAGAATATACGGAATTTCTGCTTCTCATGGGGGCCATCCGCAAAAAACTGCTGAGTCAAGCCCATGAGCCCGAGGCACATAAAGACCTTTTCAACAAACTGCTCGACAGCAATCTCATTCAATTAATGCAGTCAGGTAAAACAGAAGAAATAAATTCGCTGCTTTATAAAATTTTGGGAGAAGGATATAAAATCGAAGAGCTATTATAGCTGAAATGGGTTGAGCCCGTTTGCCCGTTTGCCGGTTAAAAAATAAAATCAGATGTTTTTCCTAATTTTAACAGGCTCAACTAGCCAACCGAGAGCGGAGTATTAATGGAATCTATCATCTTTATTTGCGTTTTATTGTATCTGCTTAGCATGGCCGGCTATTTTGCATTTCTATTTATTCAGAAAGACTATTTCCAGCGCGCCGGATTCTTTCTGCTGCTGGTCGGCTTTTTATTTCACACCCTGACCATCGCTTACGGCTTTTTCAAGGCCGGACATCTGCCGGTCAGCAATATGCATGAAACGCTTTCTTTTGCCGCTTGGGCTATTGCCGGCGTATTTCTGACTATTCAATATAAGTTTAATTTAAAAATTTTGGGAATATTTGCAGCGCCAATCCTGGCGTTAATCATGATCGTCGTTTCGCAGCTTCCCAATGAACCGGCCCAGACGGCCAAAATTTTCAAAAGCTTCTGGCTGGTGAGTCACGTCACGGTCATCTTCATCGGAGAAGCGGCGTTCGCCCTGGCCTGTGGACTGGGTGTGCTGTATTTGTTGCAGGAACACGAAATCAAAACCAAGAAGCATGGATTCTTTTTTAAACGCTTACCGTCTTTGGAAATGCTGGACAACATCGGATATGTCTGCATCGTGCTGGGTTTTACCATGCTCACGCTGGGGCTGATAACCGGCTTGGTTTATGCGAAAACGTTCTGGGGACGGTTCTGGAGCTGGGACCCCAAAGAAGTTTGGTCCGGAATTACCTGGCTGTTTTATGCGGTCCTGCTCCATGAAAGATTGACGGCCGGATGGCGCGGGCGGCGCTCTGCCATGATGGCCATTATCGGATTCGGGGTTCTGATATTTACATTTTTGGGGGTCAATCTCCTGATGACGGGACACCACGGGGGGTTTACTAAGTTTTAGTTTCCGGAACCAAACGAGTATAAAACCACAAAGACACCAAGAACACAAAGGATAGTATTTCAAAAACAACTTTAAGGTTCTTTGTGAACTTTGTGTTCTTTGTGGTGTAAAAAGTTTTACAACAATTAAGCGACTAAATCCCTAAATTGTTAAAACGATGCTTGATATCGTATTACTTGGCATAAATCATAAGACCGCTCCGATTGAGGTCAGGGAGTGTATCGCCTTTTCAGAGGATGAGTCGAAAACTGCCCTGCACTCGCTTCTGCACAAACCTTTCATAAAAGAAGCGTTGCTTTTTTCGACCTGCAACCGGGTGGAGGTTTTACTGGTAGCCGATAATACATCACAGGCGGTTGAGGAAACTAAAAGGTTTATCGCCGAATTCAACAAGATTCCGCTGGAACAATTTGAAGACGCCCTCTATATCCATGAAGGCGATGAAGCCGTGCGTCATGTTTTTCGCGTGGCCTCGAGCCTGGATTCAATGGTTGTGGGCGAACCCCAGATCCTGGGCCAGGTAAAAGAGGCTTATCGAACCGCCACCGATGAAAAGACCTCCGGTGTCATATTAAACCGCTTATTGCACCGCACGTTTCTTGTCGCCAAGCGCATCCGCACTGAAACCGGCATCGGAGATCGCGCGGTTTCCATCAGTTATGCCGCCGTTGAACTCTGCCGCAAAATATTTGGAGAATTGCAGGGCAAAAAAGTGTTGCTCATCGGCGCCGGAGAAATGGCCGAATTGGCTGTCGAACACCTCCTGCGCAACAAGGTCGCAAATGTATGGGTGGCCAACCGCACCTTTGAAAACGGCGTTGAACTGGCCAGGCAGTTCAATGGAAGCGCCATCCGATTCGAAGAAATTCCAGAGAGCTTAAAAACCGTGGACATTATTATCAGCTCCACAGGGGCACCTGATTATGTGATTCAGCGGGATCAGGTGAAAGGTATCATTCGCAAGCGTCGCAATCGACCGCTATTTTTCATGGATATTGCCGTCCCCCGGGACATCGACCCTGAAATCAATCGCCTTGCCAATTCATATGTTTATGATATCGATGACTTAAAGGGAATCATCGATGAAAATATTGATGATCGCCGCAAGGAGGCAATTAAAGGTGAACGCATCGTTGATGAGGCCGTCATCCATTTCCGTAAATGGCATGAAAGCCTGGATATCGTGCCAACCATCATCGCCCTGAGAAGTAAAATGGAATCAATTGCGGAGGCCGAACTCAAAAAAACCCTGCAATCCAGCAAGATCTCAGAGCAGGAATCCGAAGCCATTCACAAAATGACGGGTTCACTCATCAACAAGATCCTGCATGATCCGACCCTGTTTCTGAAACAAAACGGCATGCGCGAAGATAAATCCTTTTATATTGATACCGTCAGAAAACTGTTTAAGTTGGATGAATAATAAATCCGGAGGATTTATTATGAGCAAAACAGCATTACTTTTTCCCGGCCAGGGCTCCCAAAGTGTGGGGATGGGTGAAGAATTTTATCGAGAATACGATTTTGTGCGCGAAACTTTTGATATGGCCGAAGAAACGGCCAAAATGAATATCTCCAAGCTTTGTTTTACAGGCCCCATGGAAGAATTGACCCAAACGGTCAACCTGCAGCCGGCCGTCACAACAGTTAACCTTGCCTGTCTGGCAGTTCTTCAAAAAGAGGGAGTCGATTATGATCTATGTGCCGGCCACAGTCTGGGAGAATACAGTGCCCTGAATGCCGCCGGCGTTGTATCCGGTGAAGACACCATCAAGCTGGTATATAAGAGAGGCGAGCTCATGCATCGGGAATCCACTAAAAACAGGGGAGCGATGCATGCCATCGTCGGGCTTCCCATTGCTGAGGTCGATCGTCTTGTCGCCGAGGTTCAGCCGCAAGGCGTTGTGTCGGTTGCCAACCACAACAGCGAACAGCAGATTGTGATCACCGGCTCACCGGAGCCTGTCGAAAAAGTCTCCGCACTTGCTGCGCAAAAGGGGGCCAGGGCCATACCTCTGAAAGTCAGCGGCGCCTGGCACAGTGAACTCATAAAAGGGGCTGAACAGGAGTTCAAAGAGATTTTAGCCCAGATGAGTTTTAATCCCCCTGAAAAATCCATCCTCCTCAACGTTTCGGCCGATATCTCCACTGAGGCAGACGAAATTAAAGACATCATGGGCCGACAGCTGTGCAGCCCGGTAAAATGGTTTGATTCCATGGGCAAATTGATGGACGCAGAGGTTGAAACCTTTGTGGAAGTCGGCCCGGGCAGGGTGCTTGCCGGTTTGTTAAAAAAGATCCTGCCGGCCGATTACCCGGCCAAAGTTTGCAATGTCGCCAACATGAAGCAGCTCGAAAAGTTTCTGAATGAAATCTCGTGATCTTTCTATCAGACGTCAATAAATAATAAAGCCCAATAATTTATAGAATCTGAGATAAGTAACTAAAATCCATAAAGTTATGGCCTGTCAGGCCGATATCACAATAAAGCTTGATTTGACAATTTTTGGTCATATATTGTCGATTTAAGGGCAAGATGGTATAATTCGGCAAAAGTTGGATAAGCCACAATTAATGCTTTACAGAAAATTTGAGTTGTGTTATTGAAAACAATTTTTGAAAGACCTTATATGGAGAGGATATAAATTAGGGGTTTGGTTATGAAAAAGAAAGATACAGATTATTTCAAAAAATTACTGACCAACTGGTTGGAAGAGCTTTTAGATTCAGCCGGTGACACAGTATCGGGCATGACGGTGCCAAAGGAAAATTTTCCGGATCCAACTGATCGCGCTGCCCTTGAGGCCGACCGCAACTTTATGCTGCGGATACGGGATAGAGAACACAAGCTGATTAAAAAAATCAAACAGGCCATTGCGCGCATTGAAAGAAATACTTACGGAATTTGTGATTCTTGCGGGGAAGATATCTCACTCAAACGGCTGAAAGCCCGGCCCGTTACAACTCAATGCATTGATTGTAAATCCAAAGAGGAGGCTTTAGAAAAGGCTCTTGGAATATAAAAATCGTCTGAGGATAGACCTTCACATTCATTCAACTGCCTCAGATGGATCCCTGACGCCGGCTGATATCATCGACCACGCCCAAAAGCTTAAACTTGCTGCGATCGCCATCACAGATCATGATTCGGTAGACGGATCTAGAGAGGCGCTTCAGATCGGCATACCCCCTTCTTTACACTTTTTAACCGGTGTCGAGATCAGCGCGGCACATCCCCCATTTTTTCCCGGTTCCGGTAGTTTTCATATCTTAGGTTATGCCATCAACCTGGATCATGGCGACTTAAATCAAACCCTCAACAAACTCCAGGATGCCAGAAAAAATCGGAACCCCGAAATTTTAAACCGCTTAAATAAATTAGGGTTTCAGATCTCTTTAGAAGAAGTTAATCAAGAAATCGGAGAAGGCCAGCTGGGCAGACCCCATATCGCCTATGCCATGATGAAAAGGGGCTTTGTTGAGTCCATTGACGAAGCATTTGACAGATATCTGGCAACCGGAAAACCGGCCTATGTGAACAAGCATCGCATTGAATGTGAGCAGGCGGTTAAAATCATCCGGAAAGCCGGAGGTGTTCCAGTCCTGGCCCACCCGGCTCTTTTGAATATTGAAAATGACCAAGAATTAGATGCGCTCCTGCAAAATTTAATAAAAATCGGCCTCGCGGGGATAGAAGTATATTATCCCGGACATTCACCCCGGCAAATAAGTCAATATACGGAACTGGCCGGAAAATATGGTCTGTTGATGACCGGCGGCACCGATTTTCACGGATCCATAACGCCAAAAATAAAAATGGGATGCGGCAACGGCGATTTATTTGTTCCGTATAACCTTTACGAAGATTTAATTAATGAAAAGAAACGATCATTTCGAGATTGAAAAAAAAATTGTATATGAATTTAGATCAAAGGAACTTCTGGATGAAGCCTTGCGGCACAGTTCTTTTGTGAATGAACAACCGGACGCGGACTTGCGAGACAATGAGCGCTTCGAATTTCTCGGCGATGCGGTATTAAACCTCGTCGTCGGACATATTTTAATGGAGCGTTACCCCAACGTAAACGAAGGCGACCTTTCTAGAACCCGGGCCAATATGGTCAATGAATCCCAGCTGGCAATCATCGCGCGCGCCATTGATCTGGGCGCGTTTATTCGATTGGGCAAAGGCGAAATCCAAACCAACGGGAGAGATAAAAACTCCATATTGGCGGGTGCATTTGAAGCGCTGATCGCCGCTGTTTATCTGGATGGGGGCTTCAAGGCTGCCTTTAAGATTATCGAAAATAATTTTGTCCCCCTTTTGGATCCCGTTAACTCTGCGATCGACAGTTATGACTACAAAAGCCAGCTTCAGGAATGGGTTCAGGAAGAACAGGGTGCGATGCCGTATTATAAAGTTGTCCGTGAGGAAGGCCCGGATCACGATAAAACATTTTGGATTTCGGTGAAAGTCTTTGATGTCGAAAGCGACGGCCAAGGCAAAAACAAAAAAATGGCCGAACAGGATGCGGCTAAAAAAGCTTTGGAGATTCTGAAAAAAGAATCTCCATGACCACCCCGCTTTTAGCAGGGTTTGAGGAGCACTTCGTTCGAGGAGCGGTCCTACGGACCTTTAGGTCATAAACAAAAACCGCCGAAAAACAAAAGCAGACACTGTTAACTAAGCCTCATACCTAAAATCAACTGCCTCAAATCCCGCTGAAAGCGGGGCGCTCTTCAAGTGAAACGCTCCTAAAGCGCAGCGCTCCTTAGGCTCTTTATTTGTTAATAAGCAAAAAAAGATCTCTTAATGGCTTATTCAAACAAACCCTTTATCGTACCAATTTTTATCCCTCACGCCGGCTGCCCTCACCGGTGTGTATTCTGCAACCAATCTTTGATTACCGGTGTCAATTCCAGGATTTCCCCTAATAAAGTCCGCAATTCGGTTGAATCGTTCTTAAAATATAAAGGCGAGCGGCGCAACATCGTCCAGATCGCTTTTTTCGGTGGCAATTTTCTCGGAATAGACATGGATGAGGTTAAGCGCATGCTGGCTGAAGCCGCGGCGTTCGTAAAAGAAGGCCGTGCAGACAGCATTCGTTTTTCCACCCGGCCCGATACCATTGACCGCCCTCGCCTGGAGAGTATTAAAAATTTCCCGGTATCGACAGTTGAGATAGGGCGTTCAATCGATGGACGATCGGGTGCTGGCGAGCACAAAACGCGGTCACACCAGCGCTGATACGCAAATAGCCGTTCAACGGCTCAAGGAATTTAACTATGAAATCGGTGTTCAGCTTATGGTCGGCCTGCCGGGTGAAGACCCCGGGCGATTGCTTGTTTCCGCCCAGCGGGTTGCCGAACTGAAGCCGGATTTTATTCGAATTTATCCCACAGTGGTGGTTGCCGGCAGTCCCCTTGCAAAATTATATAAAGAGGGCCGCTACATGCCGCTACCCCTGAAAGATGCGGTGACACAGGTCAAAGAACTTTACCGGTTCTTTAGCCGCAGAAACATTCAGGTAATCCGAATGGGGCTGCAGGCAACGGATGATCTCGAAATGGGTTCGACGATTTTGGCCGGCCCGTATCATCCGTCCTTCGGGCATCTGGTTTATTCAGAGATCTTTTTGGATATGGCCATGTCGGCAATAAAATCGGTAAATCCGAAAGGGGATAGAGTTGGCCTGCACGTTCATCCGCGCAGTGTTTCCAAAATGGGCGGCCTAAAAAATGGGAATATTAAAGAGCTGCGTGGGAAATTTCACCTGCAAGCGGTAAAAATCGTCCCGGATGATTCCTTAAAAGAAGACCAATTAAAAGTAAACGCCCTTCCCTAAATTTGCGACCCAGGTTATCAGCGTTCCGTACAAGTTTAATTAGGGTTGACATCCCATCCGGCTGTCATCTATAAAAAATATTGGGGGGGAAATATTTGTTTCACATCCTGCGGCAATTCTGAAGTCGATTCACAATAAGCATTTTCCATTTCGTCCGTTCATATAGTGGTTGTCAAAAAAACGTTCCCGTATTCAGACGTTTTTTTCTACAACCCCTTATGCCGCAATTCCGTCATTCGGAACATTATTATGGAAAGCGGTATAAAACGCGCGTTCTTATCAATTCAATATTTCCCGGTACGTCAATTCATAACATGCGAGTCCCATCAATTATGATGGACTGATGAGAAACGGAACTTATGGAGCCTCTGGATCCCCAGCGCAAAGAGCCGGTACTTAGCAAGGGTGGCCGGGTAAACGGCGTTCCTGCCGCAACGGATGTGCTCAAGGAAAAAGGAGTAGCAGCCGCGGAAAAACCGGAAGAAATTGATATTGATTCGCCAAGTACACTTATCAACCGTGAATTAAGCTGGCTCAGCTTTGCACGCCGCGTGCTTGCACTCGCAGAGGACCCTGACTTGCCCCTGCTTGAGCGTGTCAAGTTTGCCGGCATCATGGGTATGTTGTATGACGAGTTTGCGATGAAACGTATGGGGGGGCTCAAGCGCAAGATTGAGAAAAGAAAAAAGAAAAAGAAAGAAAAATTGTCCCTCGAAGGGCTCAGCGCGGAGGATGAACTGCAAGCATGCCGGGATGAATTGCATAAACAGGCTCGCCTCGTTTCCAGGCTGTTTAGTAATGAGCTTCGCCCGGCTTTGGCGGCAGCTGGAATCCCCATCCTGGAGTACACGGAGCTGAATAAGCAACAACAGGCGCAGATGCAACACTATTTCCTTGAATCGGTGGAACCCATCCTGACGCCGCTTGCCGTTGACGTTTCGCATCCCTTTCCCTTCATCAGTAACCTGGGGCTGAACCTCGCGGTGGAGGTTAAGGAATCCAAGAAGAAACGCAACCGCTTCGTGCGAATCAAAGTACCGCCAAACCGCCCGCGCTGGGTACCACTGCCCGATAGTGCCGGGTTTGTGCCTTTAGAGCAGGTGATCGCATCCAACCTTAGGCTGCTGTTTCCCAAGGCGGTGGGCCTTGACTGTTATTTTTTTCGCGTCACCCGGGTTGCCAAGGATGACCCCTGGGAAAGGACATACCTTGAAGACCCTGAAGCCGAACTTACACCGGGTCGCCTCATCGGCATGGTGACGGAGGAGCTGACGGCCCGTAAATTTGCCGGCGTGACACGACTCCAGATCAGCGCTGATATGCCCAAAAAACTGCAACGCTGGATCGCCGAGCAACTCAAGGCGGATCTGAAAGATCTGCAACCCATAAAAGGTCTGTTGAGTCTGGCGGACTTGATGAAGTTCCAGGTGGAGGGTTACCCGGAGCTGCGCGATCCACCCCATGAACCCGTAACCCATCCCCGTCTGCGCCACCTGGATGCTCACGATTCTGCAGATATATTCGACGAGATCCGTCGAGGTGACATCCTGTTTCACCATCCTTACCACAGCTTTGACAGCTCCATATTGCATTTCCTGCAATGTGCGGCCGTTGATCCGCAGGTACTGGCGATCAAGCTGACCATCTATCGCACCAGCACCCAGTCGCCCATCATCCAGGCGCTGATGGAAGCGGCGCACCAGGGCAAGCAGGTTGCAGTGCTGGTGGAGATCACCGCACGCTTCGATGAAGCCCCTAACATCGCCTGGGGCAAGCAGCTGGAGCGGGAGGGGGCGCACGTGGCCTACGGTGTCGAACGCTTGAAAACCCACGTAAAATTGGCCCTTGTCGTTCGTGAAGAGAAGGACGGCATTCGCCGTTATGTTCACGTGGGGACCGGAAACTATCACAACGTCACTGCCCGCATTTATGAGGACATGGGCATTTTAAGCTGTGACCCGGAACTGGGAGCTAATGTTGCGGCTTTGTTCAACGAACTGACAGGCGCCACGCCGTCTCCGGGCTATGGCAAATTAATGGTCGCCCCCCATAATCTGCGCGAGTGCTTTATCGAATTGATCCGCCGCGAAATCCAGCACCGCCAGGCAGGCCGTCCTTCAGGCATTCACGCCAAAATGAATCAACTCCAGGATGCAGGCATGATTCGCGAACTTTATCGTGCCAGCCAGGCGGGCGTGCCCATCAACCTTAATGTTCGCGGTCTGTGCTGCCTGCGCGTGGGGGTCCCCGGGCTATCCGAAACCATTCGGGTCTTCAGTACCCTCGGTCGTTTTTTAGAGCACTCACGCATCTATCGGTTTGAAAACGGCGGTGACCCAGAGTTCTTCATCGGTTCAGCCGACTGGATGCGGCGTAACCTTAACCGCCGCATGGAAACCATAATGCCCGTTACCGATCCCACACTGAAACAGGAGTTGGAGCAGACCTTGCAAGTTTATGAAAACGACAACTGCTCGGCCTGGGATATGAAGCCTCACGGCCGTTACAAACAACGACGTCCACGCAAAGGCGAAGAACGCCGCGCCGCTCAAGAAGTGTTCATCAGCCTTTTCGGCAAGCAATCAAAGAATAGGGGCAAGGTCTGAGAGCGGTTTCATAACGCCATCGAATGTCCGACAGCGGCCATCATCAGTTGTTTCCAAGATCCGTCTTCATAATTTGTTTGAAAAAACAACCCGTTAGAGAATCAGCTCATGCAAAATAGTTTGAAATTCAAATTGCCGGACGGCCATGATGAGAAGCAGTTCATTGGCAAACTGGCCGATCAATATGCGCTCAAAAAAGAGCCGGCTGTTGCTGAGAGGTTTACCATCTGCGATACGTTTGATTGGCGCTTATTTAATAAATCGCTTGTCTTGTATGCGTCTGGAAATCGACTATTTTTGCGCAAACTGGCAAAAGACGAAATCCTGCATAGCGCTGAAATTACCTCTTTGCCAGTTTACATATGGGATTTTCCGGATAGTGAACTAAAACGGCAGTTGGCCCCGATCATAAAGATGCGCGCACTCTTAAGGCTTGTCGAAGTCCAATCCCGATCAATGCCTTATCGTATCTTGAACCCCGACGAAAAAACAGTGGCTCGATTGGTTTATGAAGAATTTCGCCCGTCGCGTCGTAAAGATGCGTCGGCATTGGCCAATCATTTATGGTTAAAATCCGTCAAGGGATACCCCAAAAATTCGCGCACGCTGGCCAAACAATTCCAAGAAGCAGGGCTGACAATAATTAAAAAAGAAGATATATTCTTTAAAGCGCTTGAACTCGTAGATAAAAAGCCGGGCAGTTATTCTGCCAGAGTAAACATTCAACTCGAACCGGACATGCGCGCTGATAAAGCAACAAAAATCATTTTGCGCTTTTTGTTGCAAATCATGCGAATCAACGAAGCCAACATCGAGAAGGACCTTGATACCGAATTTTTACATGATTTCCGGGTTGCTATTCGTAGGACCCGCTCGGCGTTGGGTCAAATAAAAAATGTGTTTCCGACACGGACAACCGATCGGTTCAAAAAAAATTTTGCTTTTGTAGGCAAACTCTCCAACGAATTGCGGGATCTGGATGTCTACCTTCTCAATGAAGATACCTACAAAGCGATGCTCCCTCCTGTTTTGTGTGACGACATTGATCCTTTATTTGACTATTTACGGAAAAAACGATCAAAGGCTTTGCAGAAAGTCATTCGCGGTTTGAAATCAAAGAAATATGCGAAGATTTTACAGGATTGGGAAACATTCTTAAACAAGCCGCCGCAGGATTCGGCAACGGTACCTATTGCAGCGCTCCCTGTCATAGATTTAGCCCACAAAAGAATCTATAAGAAGTACAGGGGTGTTGTTAAAGCCGGCAACCTGATCCTTGAGAACACCGAAGACCAGATGCTGCATGTCCTCAGAATTGAATGTAAGAAACTGCGATATCTGATGGAGTTTTTCGCCAGTCTGTTTTCCCGAAAAAAAATTCGTACCTTGATTGATCAATTGAAGAAATTGCAAGACAACCTGGGGGACTTTAACGATTTAGGTATTCAGAAAGAATACCTTCTAAATATCAGCACGGAAATACCCGCAACCCATCAGCTGGCAAAAAAACCACTTCTGGCAATTGGAAGTCTGATTGGAACATTGGAAAAAGAAAGGCAGATCGTAAAAAATGCGTTTGCCAAAACCTTCACAGACTTTGCATCGCCTGAAAACCAGGAGCTATTTCGACGACTTTTCGCCTCCAAAGCCAAGTGATTGAATATTGAAAATAATTATTAGAGTCTTAATTGTGAATTCTTTGCATTTTGTGCAAAAACATTTTCGCCACCAAGACACCAAAACACAAAGTTTAATTTTTATAAACAGTTTTGCTTTGTGTCTTTGTGCCTTGGTGGCCATTTTTCCGGTTTATCCGGGTTAGGGAGTTTGATGACGACGCTGGCACTATACAGTAATAAAGGCGGAGTGGGTAAGACCGCAGCAGCAGTAAACCTGTCTTATCTGGCAGCACAGACCGGCGCTAAAACCTTAATCTGCGACCTGGATCCCCAGAGCTCCGCAACCTACTATTTCCGTGTAAAACCCAAACTGAAGTCCGGCGCCAAAGGGTTTATTAAGGGCGGCAAGCAGGTCTATAAAAGCGTTAAAGGCACGGATTATGAAAACCTGGATCTGCTGCCGGCGGATTTCTCTCTTCGAAATTTAGATGTCACTTTTGATAAATTACGGCATTCAAAAAAAGCGCTGCGAAGAATTTTAAGCCCGTTTCGGGAGGAATATGACTTAATCATCTTAGACTGTCCGGTTACCATCAGTATCCTGGCTGAAAATATTTTCAACGCCGTCGACTACGCTCTTGTGCCACTGATTCCAACAACGCTTTCTGTGCGAACCTATCGACAACTGCTGTCCTTCTGCAAAAAGAAAAATTATGATGCCTCTAAGATTTACACCTTTTTTTCAATGGTGGATCGCCACAAAAAAATGCACCTGGAACTCATGGTGAGAACGGCCAGAGAGTTTAACGGGGTCTTGAAAAGTCTTGTTCCCTATTTGGCGCAAATCGAAAAAATGGGAATTTACCGGGCGCCGGTCGCAGTATACGCGCCGGGGTCCCTGGCCTCTAAATCATATCAAAACCTGTGGAGCAAAGTTCAAAAAAAGATACTGTCTTCAAAAAGGCCATAGGCACCGGGTGTCCTGAATCCCCAAAACACAGAGGAAGGAAAAAAATGGCAAAAAAAGCAAAAAAGCTTTGCAAATGGAAGTCGGAAGATATAACCAAAAAATTGGCTAAATTCAGTGATATCGTCCGTAATCCTCAATTCGTATGCGCAAAATGCGGCAGGGTGGCGGACAAAAAAAAGTGGTTGCATAAACCGGCTGCATTAAAGTAGGTACCTAATTGCGCAACGCACAATTAGGTGTTATCTGTTATGTGTTATTAGTTATTCGCTTGATAGAAATAAATTTGAGGATGATATCCATTCAATTAACGAATAACAAATAACAATTAACTATATTCGTTCGTCTGCCAGCGGTGGAAAATCATGAAAACCCTTTATCTGGTCAGGCATGCCAAATCAAGTTGGAAATATCCCAACCTGGATGATTTCGAACGCCCCCTTAGCAAGCGCGGCCGCAAGAACGCTCCCTTTATGGGGAGGATTCTTAAAAAATTAAAGGCCGCCCCCGATCTTGTCATATCCAGCCCGGCAAACAGGGCTGCTACAACGGCAAGGATCATTGCCGGCACAATCGATTATCCGCTAGAGAAAATCCAATACGACGAAACGATTTATGGTTCGAGTGAAGATGACTTGATCCAGGTTATTCAACAGTTTGACAATGCCGTAAACAAGGCGCTGCTGGTCAGTCATAATCCGGCTCTAACCGACCTTGCCAACAGCATCGGTGACACGGCGGTCAGCAACATCCCAACCTGCGGCGTATTTTGCGTAAATTTTAACATTTCATCATGGGCAAAATTTGGGGGACGCCGTGGTAAATTAATATTTTTTGAGTTTCCCAAAAAACACACTTCATGATTTCTGCTGGATTGGCTCAATCAAGGAAGGTTGTGGTCAAAAAAGCTAAAAAGGAGGCGAGCACTATGGCAAAAAAGAAAGAAAAAAAAGGGAAAAAGAATCTGGCGAAGAAAAAGATGAAAAAGAAAGAACAAAAAACCAAAGCAAAGAAAAAAAATAAAAAGAAAAATAAAGGCAAGAAGGGGAAAAAATAATAGAGGAAATGCCCAAAAAGCAAAAAGGTAAGGGGCAATCTGGCCCATAAAGCTGGACTGCCCTTTTTTTGCCTGTTAGGAGAACTGAAAATGCCTAAGAAAAAAAACAAAACCATCTTGCTGGTAGCAGTAGATTTTACTTCCTTTTCGGAAGAAGCCCTTATTTTTGCCGGCGAACTGGCCGAAAAACTAAAGGCCCGGCTTCTGGTGCTTCATGTTATCCATGACCCTGCAGAAGCACCGGGATTTTATGCCCAAAAAGGCCAAAAGAAAAAATTTCTCCAATCCATGGAAGAGGCCGCAGAGGAAATGATGGAGGAATTCCTGGCAAAAATGCGTAAAGATCATCCGGATCAGCTGCCGATTAAAGAAGCCACGCCGCTTCTGGTGGTCGGCACACCCGTAACGCGGATTCTGGAAATCGCTGAAAAGGAGCAGGCCCGCATGATTATCATCGGCAGTCATGGACGTACCGGGTTATCCCATTTGCTGGTGGGTTCAAAGGCCGAACGGGTGGTGCAACTATCACCCATCCCGGTAACGGTCGTTAAAGGCTCAACCAAGAAGTAAAAAATTGTTTTCCTCTATTTAAAGGAGATGACAAATGAAATCGATATGTTCTCGTCATCCATTCAAACTGGGATTGCTCGGGGTTTGTATTTTTTTGTTGTTCTCACCTTGCTCTGCTTTGGCAGAAGATGCCTCAAAAGCAGATGAAATCAATTGGTTTTTCCTGGGTATCGGGTTGCTCGGAGGGCTATCCCTGTTTCTTTATGGGATGGAAAGAATGAGCGACGCGCTGAAGAATGTGGCCGGCGAAAAAATGAAGGATATCCTGGGGATGCTGTCCAACAACCGTATTATGGGAATGATTACAGGCGCGATCGTCACGGCTGTTATTCAGTCCAGTTCGGTGACCACGGTCATGTTGATCGGTTTTGTAACTGCTAACTTGATGTCGCTTTCTCAAACCATCGGCGTGATTTTGGGCTCAAACATTGGTACGACCATCACGGCTCAGATTGTGGCATTTAAAGTAACCAAATATGCCTTGCTGCTGATGGCCATCGGTTTTGGAATGCTTTTTTCCTCCAAAAAAGAAAAAATCCAGCAATACGGATATATGATCATGGGGCTGGGAATGATCTTTTTCGGCATGGGCGTGATGAGTGATGCCATGCGCCCCTTACGAAGCTACCAGCCCTTTCTCGATCTGATGACCCAGATGTCCAACCCGGTATGGGGTATTTTGGTCGCCGCTCTTTTTACGGCCTTGATTCAATCCAGTTCCGCCACCACGGGAGTGATCCTCGTACTGGCGATGCAGGGGTTGATCACCCTGCCGGCGGGAATCGCCCTGTCCTTTGGCGCCAATATCGGAACGTGTGTGACCGCATTTTTAGCCTCAATCGGCAAACCGCGCGAGGCGCTGCGTGTATCCATCGTCCACGTATTGTTCAATGTAATCGGCGTCCTGATTTTTTTGCCTTTTATCGAGCCGTTTGCAAAGTTCGTGGTGACCATCTCTCCCTCCCCGGCAGAAGGCCTAACCGGGCTGCAAGCCGCTGCTTCGGTGCTGCCGCGTCAGGTCGCCAACGCCCACACCATTTTCAATGCAACCTGCGCCCTCCTTTTTCTTCCGCTCATCTCCCAAATTGCCCGATTCGTCTTCTGGTTGGTTCCGGATAGGCCTCTACCGGAAATTGAAGAAATTCAACCCAAATATTTAAGTGAAATGCTGTTGCATACACCCAGTCTGGCTCTGGATGCCGCGCGGCATGAAATCAAGCGCATGGCAAAACGGGTGGATCTGATGAATGCGGCCATAATGCCGGCCGTATTGACCGGGAGCAAAGAATCGCTAATGGCCGTAAGGGAGATGGATGAAGAGGTCGATATCCTCTACAAACATATTGTCAATTATCTGGCAAGCGTCAGCAAGCTGCAACTGAATGAATACCAGACTCAAAAAATGCTAAAGCTCATGGGGGCGGTCAATGACCTGGAGCACATTGGCGATGTAATCGAAGTCAATATGGTAGATCTCGGAAACCAGCGAATCAAAAGAGGGTTCAAAATAAGCGAAGCGACCCAGAAAGTGATAAACACCCTTCATGTAGTCGTTTCTGATGCGCTCAAAGCAGCCGTGAGAGCGGTGGTCGATGAAGACAAAGATTATGCCATGCGGGTGCTGTCCATGAATGAGGACATGAAGCGTCTGGCATTACAGGCTGACTTGCATCAGGCCCAGCGGCTCGTTAGCGAAGATTCAGGAAAATTCGAGGCCTACAGTGTGGAGATCGAAATTATTGAAAAGCTCAAGCGCATTTACTATCACGCCAAGCGCATGGCCAAAACCGTAGCGGCATCAGGAATAGACGAAGCGGTGGTTGCGGAGGCGGCGTGAGTCACCGACCACCCGGTTTGAAAAGCCCCAATGACGCGCCCCTTGAGCGGCATTCCAAACCGGCTCTGTTGTTTCCAAGTAAATTGTCTCATGTCCAAAATTGAAGATTTGATGAAGCTTATTGGCGAAGTCGGCCGGGAGCACATATACAGACCGATTTACGATCACGAGTCTAATTTGCTGGTGGAAGGTACGGATCCGGCAAGAGATGAGCTGGTAAGTGATTTTTCAAAGATTAACTTCCAGGGGAAATCTGTACTCGATTTGGGGTGCAATTTTGGTTTTTTTTCTTTTCTGGCGCGAAGACTGGGGGCCTCAAGAGTCCTGGGTGTTGACAATATGCCGCAGATCATCGAAGGCTGCAGACTCCTGACTTCAATCTATGGACTGAGCAACATAGAATTTAAGGTCGCGGATTTGGAACGACTGAAACCGGGCGACGAGCAATTTGATATTGTGCTGCTTTTTGAATACATCGGCAAGGCCAGCTTAAAAAAGAATAAGTTCCGCACGCTGTTGTCAACACTAGCAAGCTTTTCGAGGAAAAAGTTGCTCCTGGTCATAACACCCATTTACATCATACAGGAGGAGTTAGAAACCGATCCTGGCGAGCTGGCGCGGCATTATTCGGACAAATATATGACCAAAGGGTACTTTGAACTGTATTCTTACATCAAAGAACACCTGGCTGAAAACTGGATTATGCAACCCATCTCCGCGATACCGCAATCCTACCAGAAGGGGAAAAAATTAATCCAATTCCTCAGGCGAACAACCCATTAGAAGAGAGTCTTCCAATGAAAAAAGGAACAATTTTATTCGCGCTCCTGATTTTCGTCTTGGCAAATGCAATACCGGCATGGTTTGTCTATGCCGCTGAATCTAAGGATTATGTGCAGCCGCCTATTACCCTTAGTGCTAAGGATGTTCTTCCAAAGGATCTGCTTCAAGGGGAAAATTACAGAGTCGAGGATAAAGTTAAAAATGACGGGCTCATCAACGTATATTCTCTTTCAACGAATTATGGACCCCTGACAGTGGAAAGCACCGCCGAACTGTTGATCCGCATCACCGAGCTTAAGGCCCTGACGGTCATGGAGGAGATGGATCGCAAAAAAGTCTTTGGCGATGCTTTGGCTGCAAGTGCTAAAGGGACGGTAAAAGGGGCTGTCGAATTGGTAAAATCGCCCATTGAGACGAGTAAAAATATTGTCAAAGGCACAGGACAATTTTTGAGCAACGTGGGTGATTCTATTTTCGGCGATGATCCTGATCAGGACAATGTCGTTAAGGTTGCACTTGGATACGATGTGGCCAAGCGGCAGTTTGCTTTCGAGTTCGGCATCGATCCATATACCGACTATGATCCTGTTGTGGATCGATTGGGCAAGATCGCCCGTGCTGCTGTGGCTGGCGGTTTAACACCTAAGGTGGCCATGGCTGCTGTTGACCACAAAATGGTGCTTGCCATGCAGATTTCGGGTACCGCCTATGGCATGATGCAATTGGTGCGTGACAACCCGCCGGGTAAACTTAAAGAGATAAACCGGGAAAAACTTGAAAAAATGGACATCGATGAATCTCTGATTGAGGCGTTTCTGGATAACTATCGCTATAACCCTCAAGAAGAAACACTTTTAGTCGGAGAACTGGAACGCATGCAAGGCGTGAAAGGTTTCGATGTATTTATCAGCAAAGCAGATCTGGCAACAGAAGAGACGATTGCCCTTTCGTACCGCATCCGCGCCCAGATGATGGCCGGCTACCATGCTAACGTGGCGCCTGCTGAACGTATTCGAAACATCGACGGTGTATTAATTTTAGAGCGAAAAGATGGTGTTCTGGTTTTGCTTGCGCCTGCAGATTTTGTCGTCTGGACGAAAAAGTTGGCAGACAAAGTCAATGCGTTTGAAAACAGTATCAGCAAGATGACTGATATTTCCGGCAAAGAGCTGTGGATAACCGGCAAGTTCGATAAGATGGCCCGGGCCAATTTTGAAAGCAAAGGTTGGAAGGTTAAAGCAAACGCAAATGCCATTCTTCTAAAAAATAGGGATTGATCTGAGAGTTTTAAATCTATAATACAAGCGAAATTTTACTTTTTTCTAAGTTACGGCTGAGTTCCTAAGTTTACCGGTCCTATCGCCCCGACAAATAAATTATAAATCACGGTCAGGTTACACCCTTTACATCTTCGATAGAGAGGATGCCGACCAGCCGCCCCTCCTCCAGCACCGGAATATGGCGGAAGTGATGTTTGGTCATCAAAGATAGACATTTTCTCACTTTCTCATCAGGACGGGTATGAATGACCTCCGAGGTCATTATTTCCCGAACCGTGGTATCTTTTGAGGCTTTGCCCTTGAGGATAATCTTACGGGCATAATCCCGCTCGGATAGAATTCCCACCATCTTTCCGTCTTCGAGCACCACAAGAGCGCCGATCTCTTTTTCGGCCATCAGCTTCAACGCATCGTAAACGGTTGCATCCGGCGAAACAGAATACACATCGTGCCCTTTTTTATCCAATAGCTTTTTAACCTGCATAATAATTTTCTCCCGTTTAGAGCGTTTGCCAGAATAACGTTCCGATAGCGGTGGTTTTTTGAGTCTTCTTGGGATTATCGATAACGTCCAATATTGCCTGATCCAAACGCTCTAATAATTTTTCTTCATTTTTACAGACATAGTTATTGAACCCGCGCGCTTTCATCGCAATTCCGTAATTCGGAACATTATTATGGAAAGCGGTATAACTGCATTGGATCTGATACTCTTTACTGATGGAGCCCTGAGGAAATTCAATTCCCTTTTTCTAAACTATCAGTGATCGCAAGGAAAATATCCGTATCCCGAATCAGACCCACCGCTTTATCACCATCATAGACTGGCAGCACGCTTATTTTTTTTTGAACAAAGGTTCTAAGTCCCTCCTCCACGCTGGCAGAAGTATCAATCGTTACCTTGACTTTCAGCATAATATCCTTGACCATTAATTTATCTGGTAGTCCGCCAATTTGCGGGAAATAATTCTCAAGAAAACACATGAAGTCCAATAGTCCCAAAAGCTTATCATTTTCATCGGTCACAAGCACGGCGCGCGGACCTACGGCGGTGTGCATACCGCCAGCCAATTCGCTAAATGATGTTCTTAATGAAATGGCCGCTTCCCTCAAAGTGGCGTCCGGGGTAATCGTTGCGTAATTTTCAATCGGGATCATTCGCTCTTTGATTGTCTGTTTTAATGGCATGGCTTTCCCCCTATCCGGGTAATTCAGTGGGTTTCAATAAGTACTTTTCTAGGAATCTGATTTCCTCAATACCTGTTATCAAAACTTCGGGATCGGTCTGAAGTTCTTTTTTAGAGATTTTACCTTCATAATCGATTCTGGACAGAAGATGCTTGATGCAGTTGAGTCGTGCCGCTTTCTTATTGTCGGATCGAATGATGGTCCAGGGAGCAAGGGTTCGGTTGGTTTCGTTCAGCATCTGGAACTTTCTGACGGTATAATCATCCCACAGGTCTTGAGCCATTCTGTCAACCGGGGAAATTTTATACTGTTTCAACGGATCGGTCTCGCGCGAGTCAAATCGAGCCAGTTGCATATTTTTGGAAACCGAGAAGAAAAATTTGAATAAAATAATGCCGTCCTTGACAATCATCTCCTCGAGCATGGGAACATCTTCTAAAAACCGCTTGTTTTGCTCATCGCTGCAGAATCCCATCACGGGTTCAACCATGGCGCGGTTATACCAGCTGCGGTCGAAAAGTACGATCTCACCTGCTGATGGCAGTTCTTGAACATATCTTTGAAAATACCATTGAGTGCGCTCCCTGTCGCTGGGCGCTAAAAGGGCCACGACCCGGCTGCCCCGTGGATTCAGATGTTCAGTAATCCTTTTGATCGTACCGCCTTTTCCGGCAGCATCCCGCCCCTCAAATAACGCCACGATACGCAATCCCTGACTCTTGACATGCTTTTGCATTTTCAACAGTTCGATCTGCAACCTGTGCAGGTCCTCTTCATAATCAATGGTGAATTTTTTTACCCAAACGGCCTGACGGCTTTTCTTTTTGGGCCTATCCTTATTCTTAAAGGCGGTGTGTTCTGATAATTTCATCTTTAGCTTTTTGGGTTTTTTTTCATCTTTTGTTTTTACCTCTTTTTTTGCTTTAGTGGCAGTCTTGGCCTTTGTTTCAATTTGTTTCGATTTTTGTGGTTTTTGTTTTTTCGGTCTGGGTGTCTTGTTGTTATCTTTTTTCATCACTACCCCCTCTAATTTACAGGTGAACACAGAATTCAAGAGCCGAAAAGGTCGAATTTACTTTTCCGCGAGAAAATGCAATTTAAGCAGGTTCGGCACCTGACGCTAGATCTCCTGTTTTGCAAAGGTAATACGCCATAGAAGATTTAATAATTGAGGACGATAATCCAAGTATCATACTAGGGATTTACCATATTTTTTTCGCTGGGTTTTCATTATCTTTAATTCCCGATCGCCCGGGATAACAATATCGGGATCCAGGGAAAAATCCAGTTTGCGGTTTCTGCCTCTGTATCGCACCCTGTTGAGGATGACCTTCATGGTTTCCCTGCGGGCCAGATGCTTATCGTCGGATCGGATGACGTACCATGGCGATTTCTTGGTATGTGTCTTTTTTAACAGCATGAATTTTCTTTCGGTAAATTCGTCCCACAGGCTCTGGGCCTGCAGGTCAACTTCCGAAAGTTTCCATTGCCTTAAGGGATCGTTCTTTCTTCTATCAAAGCGCCGCGCCTGTTCTTCTTTGCTTACCGAAAAATAGAGTTTAAGCAGGATGGTCCGGCCTTCATCTTCGACAAAATTTTGTTCGTACGTATTCACTTTTTTCATAAAGCGGTTATATTGCTTCTGCGTACAAAATCCCATCACCGGTTCAACCAGAGCGCGATTGTACCAGCTCCTGTCAAACAAAACAATCTCTCCGGCATAAGGGAAATGTTCGATATAGCGTTTAATATGCAGTTCTGTTTTCTGGTTTTCATTGGGTTTGCCCAGGGCCACCACGTGATATCTTTTTTCATTCATATAGCGGGTTACCCGGCGGATGGTCCCGCCTTTGCCCGAGGCATCCCGGCCATCGAAAAGGATCACCATTTTTTTCCCGGTCCGTTCAAGATGGCGTTGCATTTTGATAAGCTCCGCCTGGTAAGGTATTAACTCCTCTGCATTGTAAAACTTCTCTAATACCGCCTGAACAATTTCTTCTTTATCTTTCTTTTTAAGAACCTTCAGGATCTTTCGCAAACGTTTGTCAGGGGCGAAGCATGTGACCTCCGATTCGACTTTCTTCAGCGTATCTCTGATTTGCGCCGTCGAACCCGGCACCCTCTCATCCGTATCTGTTTTCCTATTTTCAACTGCATCTGTGGTTTTCATAACAAAACTGAATCTCTCCTCTTCATAATTTTTTCTTGAACCTAAGTTGAGTGTTGCATATCGTTGCGATCAATTTAATTTTTCCCCGACCCGGAACATTTTTGCATAAATATTCGGAAGGTGTTGCTTTTTTAGATCCTTGACAACTTCTTCCACCGCATAGGGGATTCGAAAATGTTTCACGGCTATTTTCCCGGAAGCAACCTTAAGGATCGCAAAAGAGGCCCGTGGATCTCCGTCAAACATGCGCCCCACACTGCCGGGATTGATGAAGTGCACCCCATCGACGATTTTGTAATACGGTACATGCGAATGGCCCATGATATGAACCTGAAAAGTTGAATCCCCGGCGAGTTGCTGGAAACGGCTTTCGGGAGCAGAAGGAGACAACTCTTCATCCGGATCTTCCAGGGTCCCATGAAATATCCCGATGCGGAAACCCCCGACCGTAAAATCCGTTTGTTCGGCTAAGGATTTCAGATAGGTGATATTTTCAGGATGTAAATTTTTAGACGTCCAAAAGTACATCACCCGCTTTTCTTCTTTTTTCGGTCTTTTTAATTTTTTGCCCCTTAATATTCTTAAGACGCGCAAATCCGTATTCCCCAATATGCAGACGGCTTTTTGGCGCTTCCGAAACCATTGGATGGTTTCATTGGGGAAGGTACTGTATACGGTGAAGTCTCCGGTGTTAACGATCCAGTCGAAACGGTCCGGCTTGATATACTTGCCGATCGCTTTTAAGGCTGGATAATTTGCGTGAATGTCCCCCAGTAGTAGTAATTTCTTCATTCATAAAATGAGAAGCTATGTTTTGGAACTGAGTACCCGCCGGCAATGTAAATCGCCAGTATCTAAGAGCGAGTTTTTTTGAGCATTTTAGAAAACGACTGAATTTCCTGAGATACTTTTTGATATTTTTTCTTCTTGGGTTTTTTGCCCACATTTTTCAAGGTTGCACTCAAGGCATCGGCATTTTTGATGATATTTTTCGTAGCCTTTTGGGAAAGCTCTCCCGGGTTTTTATTCAAACCATTAAGATGGGCCTTAAGCGTTTTGGATCTTTTCTTAAAATCGACATATAGTTCCAGGTACTTCTTTTTGCCCAGGGGCTTTAGATTTTCATTGGCCTGCTTTAAACGTTTGCTGAGAATTTTAATCTGTTTGCGTAAATTCTGGTTGAAATCCTCGACCTTCTTCTTTTTAGCGGACACGGTTTTCGGGGCTTTGGGGGCTGGCTTCTGCGGTTTTTTTCCATACGATTCCGCTACAGCAGCCTTGATTAATTTTGCATAATTTGTACCGATGGTTTTTACCTGGACCAACTTTTCCAGCGGCATTTCAGAAAGCTGTCTGATGGTCTTGATCCCCGAATCGTAGAGCATTTTCATTCGTAAAGCACCGATATGTTTCACCTGCGTAAGATCGTCTTTCTTCATAATGTTCTCCTTTTGTAATGCCTAAATATATGAACCGGTTTGAAGTTGCTAAAATCTGCCAAGCCCCGCATTGTTGAAAATCGTCAGGTCGAATCACAAATAGATGAAAATCGTGTCGGCATCTGGTTTCAAAAATATCGTCGATGAGGGAGAGGATGGGCTGAAATGAGAGCAGAATGAGTCGCCGGGTATATCTTTCTGCCGCTGAACCCAGGCTTAGCCTTTTGATCTCGTATGGATTTGCCATAATAGTCTCGGGTAGACTGGCGTTTGCGAATCGAATAATCTTTTATAGCGATAGCCGTCGGAAATTGTCAAGTCGAAACCATAAGATGAAATTTGTTTAAAATTAAAAATGTTACAGAAGGGATCATTGAAGACCTTGGGATAAATATGACAAAATGAACTGTCAATTGGAAGATTTCAGATTTTTGGCAAGATTATTTCTTCCAGGTAAGACTAGAGTAGGCAGGATTATCGCTTATTAAAGCATATTTGAATTGTAGAGAGGGATTTCTGTCTGATTTATTTTCGACGGGCTCAACCTATAGCAAGTGAGAATATTAAACCGGCTTTTAGGGCGTTAGATCTTGTTCGAGGGCCCTGCCAAAAGTCGGGATTTCGCATCTGATTTAAAGTGAGCTGTGCTCAGCACACGCGAGGAGTCGGACAGAATAACGGAGCCCACAATTCGTTGATTTCAGTCGCCATGCTAATATTGAAAAACGGCTGTGGATTGACCTCTCTCTTAACACTCAACTAATTTTTGTGCAATCGGATGGGTTCACTCCAT
>PVMK01122941.1_pt1 | contig 47881 bp, 42 predicted proteins | sample 1853481 | NCBI WGS metagenome assembly PVMK01 (sample SAMN08533507, study PRJNA380276) | Marine sediment metagenome, whole genome shotgun sequencing project.
TAATAATCCAATCATATTTTCCTAAATTATAGAGTATAAGGCTGGTTTGATCCAGGTAAAGCCTTAAAGACTAACTCTAACTCAGCCATGGTGTCGCACTACCGTATAATCTTGTTTGCTGGTTGTTTACTTCTATTAAGGGTGAAATTGATGTTGTTGAAAGCCTGGATCAAAGATTCCTGAAAAAGGCCATAGGTGCGGTGGAGGACCATATGGATAATCACGAATTTTCCCGGCTGGTAGCAATGAGTCAGACACAGTTGTACCGAAAAATGATGGTCCTGACCGACCTTTCTCCCAGCGCCTTTATCAGGAGCATTCGCCTGAAGAAGGCAGGTCAGTTGATCCTGCAAAATTATGGAAACTCCAGCGATGTAGCCTACGCAGTAGGATTCAACAACCTAAGCTACTTTGCCAAGTGCTTTAGAGAACAATTTGGGGTGTCGCCTAGTGGTTATGGGAAAAAAGTTGTTGCAAAAGAAGTTTGCTCCTGTTTGATCTGTTTGATTAAACCATGGTGATCCCAGTAATATTTCAGTTAGGTATGAGTTAAAAAGATTTTCAAAGGTAATAAATAATAATAGCCCCAGATGGAACGTGGATGAACGGCTCGTACGACGCTAAACGCTTGGCGACAAGCGTGATAAATTCATATGCTTGCGCAAGTGTTCCGATGGTCCTAAGGTAGATAGGATCCTTTGGTAACTACCTTGGAGGCACTTTCGTTGTGAACTCGGCCTCAGGCTCGAAATTTTGGAATTGTTACTACCTTTCGCTATTATCCAATATCAAGCTCATACCTAGCTGCCATGTTCAACTTATCTGCCATTCTCGAAGACAGCTCCCGAAGGTATCCGGAAAAAGCAGCCATTACTTATTTAGACACGGTGCTGAATTACCAACAACTTAATGCGGCTGCTAATCAGGTTGCCAGTGGTCTCGTTGAGAAAGGGATTCAACCAGGTGACAAAGTAGCTCTTAGCTGTCTTAACCTTCCATATTTCCCGATCATCTATTTTGGTATACTCAAAGCAGGGGCAATTGTAGTGCCTTTAAGTGTTTTACTGAAAGAACAGGAAATTGCCTACCATCTAAAAGATAGTGAGGCCAAGACCTATTTATGTTTTAATGGGACAGAAGATTTACCTATGGGGCAGATGGGTTTTAGTGGGTTTAATGAGGTGGAGAGCTGTAAATCCTTCTTTCTGATCATGCCCCGACTTAATGACCCTTCCGCTATTGAAGGAGTTGAAACATTCGGAGCGCTAATAAATGGTCAGTCTGTGTCATTGGATGCACATCCCACTAAGGCCAGCGACACTGCGGTCATTGTGTATACTTCTGGCACCACCGGACAGCCTAAGGGGGCTGAATTAACACACATTAACCTTTTCCTGAACGGAGAAGTATCAGTAAAAATTTGTAGTACAAATGCAGATGATGTGCAACTGATTGTACTTCCCCTGTTTCATATTTTTGCCATGGTGGTGCTGATGATCGCTGGAATATACAAAGGGGCGCACAGTATATTACTACCACGTTTTGATGCGGCTGCCAGCTTAGCATTGATGGAAAAACATAAAGTGACCATCTTTGCGGGAGTTCCCACAATGTACTGGGGGATGGTCAATTGTAATTTAGAGGGATTTGATTTGAAATCTATTTCACGTTCGTTAAAGGTGGCTGTATCCGGCGGTGCTTCACTTCCTCTACAGGTTTTGGAAGATTTTAAGGACAAGTTTGAAGTGCCCATCCTGGAAGGATATGGAATGTCAGAAGGTTCTCCTGTGGTTACTTTTAACCAACTGGATGTTGGATGTAAACCAGGATCTGTGGGAACACCGGTATGGGGAGTAGAGGTAAAACTTGTAGGGTCCGATGGCAAAGAGGTCCCCACCGGCGAAAAGGGAGAATTACTTTTTCGGGGCCATAATGTTATGAAGGGATACTACCAGCGCCAGCAGTCCACCACAGAAAGTATTAAAAACGGCTGGATGCACTCCGGAGACATCGCGGTGAAAGATGAGGATGGGTTTTTTTATATTGTTGATCGTACCAAAGACATGATCATTAGGGGTGGATTGAATGTATATCCCAGAGAGGTGGAAGAGGTAATGATAAAAAATCCTGCAGTTTCTCTAGTAGCCATTATTGGTATCCCGGATGAAAAATTGGGTGAAGAAATTAAGGCCTTTGTAGTTTTGAAAGAAAATGTGTCTATTGAAGAAAACGAATTGATTCAATGGACTAAATCTCAGATAGCTGATTATAAGTATCCCCGTCAAATCGAATTTTTAGGCAGTTTGCCGATGAGTGCCACCGGTAAAATCTTAAAGAAAGAACTCCGTAATCAAATTAAAAAATAAGTCGCGGTCCCAATTTCAGTATGTCTGCAAATTCCGACGGTCCCCCCACCAGCTTGTCCGTAAAATTCTGCAATTCGTCCAACGTTTTATCGGAGATAAGTTCAACCAACATATCTGTGGCCTTTCCGCTGATCATAAACGGATATCCATCTATAATCAGGTTTTTTCCTCTACAATGACCGTAGATCTGAAATTCAGGTATTTCGTCAGCTTTTTGTGAAGTCAGGATACAACGATCCAACCACCGGCTGATGTCAGCTTCAGGCTGATCCATTGACAGTCTCCTGTCAGCAATATTGGCATGTTTCTGAAAATAGGCATTTATATTGGCCTTGGATTCTTCAGAAAGTGTGCTGTGCATACGGTTCACACAGGTTAGGCACATAGCGTATTCGAATATGGTTGAATAACTTTTGATCCCCTGATAACTTTTAAAGGCCTTCTCGATCAAATAATCCGTTTCCTTGTTGAATAGTGACCTATCGCAGCCGATACAACGCTCCAGGTAGCCGCCAGTGGCGTCGGAGTAAAAAATCTTGGGAATGTCTATACAGCCGGATTGTTGGTCTTCCACCACTTACTTATCTAAAAATCAATGAGCAAGTTACAGTTTTCCTATGAATTCTATATCTTGTTAGCATCAAACAACTCTTTACATTATGGAACATCAAACAGAACCAGTACAAGATAAGGCTATCGGTATAATCGCTTATATTACTATAATTGGCCTTATTATCGCCTTTATTTTAAATATGGAAAAAAAGGATGCCTTTGGCAGTTTTCATATCCGGCAGGCTCTGGGAATTGCGGTAAGTGGGATAGCCATGTCCTTCATTGCTGTGGTCCCGGTAATTGGGTGGATCCTGGCAGTAGTGGGTTCGCTACTTGTTCTGGTTATGTGGGTTATTGGAATCGTCAATGCCATTAGTGGCAATATGAAACCGGTTCCGGTGTTGGGTGAAAAGTTTAACGAGTGGTTTCAGGGTGTAGGCTGACTAGTCGTATTGCATGGTCTCCAGGTTCAGTCTTACATTGACCAAGTTATTTTGTGAATTTATCGTTTGAACCAGCTTTTTGCCTCTATAAATAAACACTAACTCCCTAGCGTTATTAGGAACCTGGATAGTATATCCTCCGGTGGCGTTTGAAACCTTGGCAACAGTAGTTCCCGGAACCATTATATTAACTCCGGCCAGGTGTTCACCTGACGAAGACAATGTGATCTTACCGTAGATGCGTCGGGTAGGGCCTGCCGGTTGTTCCTGTTTAACTACCACCGGTTGTTCAGTAATAACTGCTGTTTCTTGCTTTGTTAATTCTGTTATCTTAATTGGTTCCTCGGTTATTTTGGATAATGGGGTTGGCAGTTCAATATCGCTGGTGACTTTAGCTGGCATCTCCTGTACTTTTTCAATAGGCTCTACATTTGAAGTTTCGGAAGGAGGCTTTGACATAACCCTGTTAATCACAGGTCCCTGGAACTCATAAATAAATATAAATAGTACCGTCGCCGCGGCTGCGGTTACCAGTCCTAGTTTTGCTAATACTTTCACTTTTAGCTGTATTAATATTAAAAAATGCGATCAAAGTGGGCTGTCGCGTATACTAAAACAACAAAGTTAGCTGAAAATTATTGCCAAAGCAAAAGGAATATTTCATTTGCTCTAATGTTCACATGTTCTCATCAGTCTCTTGTTCCCACAGGTTCCTGCATACAGAGACAATGCAAACTTCCCAATCCCCTTATTATCTCTCGTGAATCGACACCAACCACTCGATGGTTCTTAAATACTTTACTCAGCAAAGTTAATGCCAACGTATCATTTGGGTCCGCATAAGTTGGCATAATAACGGCCCCATTACAAATGTAAAAATTCGCGTAGCTGGCTGGGAGGCGTTGCTGCTGATGGTATTTCGGTTTAGGCATAGGCAAGGTCAAAACTTCTAATTGTTTACCACTTAAGAGTTTCATCTGTTTTAAGGCCTTAAGATTCTCCTGTAGAGGATGGAAATTGGCTTCCACTGGATCTTCTTCTACCACCGCAACCACCGTCTCAGGCCCTACAAACCTGGCAAGAGTATCAATGTGCCCATCAGTATCGTCGCCCTCAATTCCATGAGATAACCACAATACCTGATCTACACCCAGATTCTCCTTCAATTTCAGCTCCATCATCTCCTGAGACATTCCGGGATTCCGGTTAGGATTTAATAGACATGATGTGGTAGTGAGTACTGTTCCCTCACCGTTAAAATCCACCGAACCACCTTCCAATACCATTCCAGCCTTTATCAGATCAAGCCCCAGGGCAGAGGCCACTTTGCCCGGGATCGCATTGTCCAATTCGTATGGGGGATACTTACCTCCCCAGGCATTGTAGTCCCAATCAACAATGATTTTTTTTTCGTCAGGATTAACCAGAAAACATGGCCCATGGTCTCTACACCAGGCGTCATTGGAGGCATGGTAGTAAAATTCTACTGTGGAGAGGTCAATCTGGTGGGTTTTTAGCCTGCTCAGTGCAGCCAACTCCATACTTTGGTCACATACATTAATACAGACCTTTTCCCACTTGGTTAATTCTTCGATAAGTCGCAGATAACCCTCGAAAATGGGCTCAATCCCTCCTGGCCAGGTATTTTTGTTATGAGGCCAGCTTAGCCAGGTGCACCGGTGTGTATGCCATTCAGGAGGAAAGAAATAGCCTGATCTACCCGGTGGGGGGTTTATTTCAATCAATGAAACGCTTGTTTATATCTTGATAGCTGTCTGTACGGCGGTCCCGGAAAAATGGCCAATGATTCCGGTAATAATTGGTTTGTTCCAGGTCCATTTCTATCACCTGAATGGCTTCTTGCTGATTACCTTCCCAGAGTACTGTGCCAAATGGGTTAATCACCATCGACCCTCCCCAAAACTTAATGTTTCCCTCTTGTCCCACTCGATTAACCGCCACCACATGAATTCCATTGGCGATAGCATGTGACCTTTGGATGGTTTGCCAGGCCTGATATTGTTCAGCATTGGCTTTCTGGTGCTGGCTGATATCCCATCCAATAGCTGTGGGATAAAACAGAATCTCTGCTCCCATCATAGCAGTTAATCGCGCAGCCTCAGGAAACCATTGGTCCCAACAAATTAAAGTCCCAATCCGGGCATAGCGGGTATCGAAAACTTTATACCCCAAGTCACCTGGTGTAAAGTAGAATTTCTCGTAAAATCCAGGATCATCAGGGATATGCATTTTTCGATACTTTCCCAAGTAACTTCCATCTGCATCCAATACTGCTACTGTATTATGATATAAGCCCCTGGCCCGTTTTTCAAACAATGAGGCGATAATCACTACCTGTAATTCCCCCGCCAACTTTTTTAAATGATCTGTGGTTGGACCTGGGATGGGTTGGGCCAAGTCAAAATATTTGTGGTTTTCGGTTTGACAAAAATATCGATGTTCAAAAAGCTCTGGCAGGCATATTATTTTGGCGCCGCCAGAGGCTGCCTGCCGGATGGCCAGTTCAACATTGGAAAGGTTAATCCTCGAATCAGTTTTGGCAATGCTTTGAATTATCCCGACAGCTACCATAGGTTGGTATTACTCACTTTCAATATTGGCGGTATTACTATCGGGTTCTTTTCGGTCAGGATAAGCCATACTCTTAGTTTTTAAATGGATATCCAATCGCCTGGACTGAGGATCCAGGCGCTTTACCAGCTGCCTTCCCTGATAAATAAATACCAGTGATCTGGTATTTCGCGGCACCTGAATATAATATTTGCCGCCTGCATCTGATATTCTGGCTTTTTTACTACCTGGCACCATTATGGTCACTCCTGGCAACGGTTGTCCATTTCCAGTGATTTTACCATATATCCCCCTCAATTTAATAGTTGGTTGGTCCAGTTCCTTTTCAATATAATCATCAAACTGCTTACTTGCGGTCAAAGAGTCCACAACTGCTGGCTCTTCATTAATCTGGGATAATGTATCAATGGCTTCCAATATCGGCGCTACCAACTCGCTGCTTTCCGTATTATTAGCTACTAATATATCTTGGAGCCCAGAAGCAGATTCAACCACATTGGCCTCCGAGGCATTTGATAATGAACCAAAGTATAAAAACGATGCAGCTAATCCTATTAGGGCCACCACCAACAGCACTCCACCAATCATTATTGTATTATTTCGATTTCGGGAATGATCTTTTCTAATTTCAGAGGGTGAAGCAAGGCTCTCATGAATACTCTTGCACCGATAACATTCATCAATGTGCTTCTTTGCTTCACGTTCGCTCAAATCGGACAACTCATGCAATACTAACCTTCGGATACTGTCAAAAGTCAGGTGTCTGTCACTGCCAATATTTTTGTATTCCAACGGCTGCATATCTCTTGCAAAGCATATATGTAATGGTAATCCATTCCCACTAAAAATCAAAACCAATGGGGGATTTGTGGGTTTTCTAGAGGTTGACTTTATCAGTAATAAAATAAAACTGAAAAGGCTGAAACTGCAACAGATCCTTATGGTATTTTGGAGCCTGTTCAGTATACTTATCCACCACGCCCCTATTGATATCGAACCCGTATCTGGATAGAATATCACTTTTAAGAAACTGAACGGAAGGATGAAAGTTCGCCAAAACCAATGTTTGTCTACCTTGATCCGCCTCAGCCACATGGTTCTGACTTCGAAGATAGGCAAGAATATGCTGGTTCTCACATATGGCAAGCTTGCAACTATTAAAATCAGCCCATTCCGGAGAATTTTTTCTAATTAGTATTAATTTTTGAAGGGCTGTGAATATACTGTGCTGAATTGTTCCCTGGTCACTCCTTTTCTTAGCAGATTTCCAGTCCATGGCTGGCCGGTGCATCCAGCGACTATCTTTGCTCCTGGCGGGATCATTTTTATAACCATAATCATTAAGCTGCCCTATTTCATCCCCACTATAAATTATGGGCAGGCCACCAAATGACAAAATAATGGCGTGAGCCATTACTATTTTTCGTATTGAATTTTCGATTTGCTCAGATTTGTGTTGTTCCAAAGACTTTTCCAAACCTGCAAGAGATGCCAGTGTCCCGGAAATGCGTATGTCATTGCTGGTTGCATTTAGCATGGATTGAGCGCCACTGGCAAAACTTCCTCGAAACTTGCCAGTATAATACTCCAACAAGAATGCCCGATGCAACTTTGCATCAAAGCCAATCTGATATATATCCTCATCCTCAAAACCAAAGTCTATGTCATGGTGTCGCCGGACATAATTGATCCAGGTGGTTCCCATTGGCTTTACAGGTAGTTTACCTATCGATTTCTTGAACAATTCTACTTTAGTGGTGGCCAAGGACTCCCAAATCAGGGCCATGAGCGTATTTTGGTAAGCTGCATCGCATTCATGATCTTTTTCATGGGCCCCTAAATATTTGACTACGTCATCCGGGGCAACAATGGTCTCGGCGATAAATTTTACTCCCGGAGCGACCACCTCTATACACCGCTTCATTAATTTCAAGATGGTATGTGCTTGTTGAAGATTCTGACAGTTCGTGCCCATTTTCTTCCAGAGAAATGCCGGGGCATCTATTCGGAGTATATCTACTCCCTGATTGGCTAGATACAAGAGAACACCTACCATTTCAATCAAGACCCTGGGATTACGGTAGTTCAGGTCCCACTGGTGCTTGTGAAATACCGTCATTACCCACTTATTAAGTTCTTTTTGGAAGGTGAAATTTCCTGGGGAACTGGCCGGAAGCATCTCCGGCATGTGCACCTCATATTGATCCGGGATCAATCGATCATTAAACATGTAATAATAGTCTTGATACTTCTTATTCCCTTTTAGCGCCTTTTTAGCCCATTTATGGTGTCGAGAAGTCTGGTTTAATGCCAAATCCAAAGTTAGCAACATGTCTCTTTTTCGTAATTTCTTAGCGAGGGAACCCAAATCAGACATATTGTCAAACTCAGGGCTGACAATTGGAGGAGACTCAGAGCCAGAGATTATGTGAACCAAGTTGATCCCCAACTCATCCAAGTAACCAAGGCGTTTCTGAAATCCTGAAAGGTCTTTGGCAAAATGTTCAAGGTACATACTCATACCCACCAACTGCTGATCCAACAGCCATTGATGGTCTCCTTCTTTGGCCCTGTCCTGCAGTCTAAGGCTTTTGGGTCGTCTGCGATATTTAGAATAAAGAGATACTATGAGTTGGCGGAAACGTTTTTCCCGGTCTTTCCGTTGATCATACAAAGACTTGAACAGATCTCGAAGCACACTGAAATTTGTGCTTAGACGAGTAACGAAGTCTCTGGAGGCACGACCTGTTAATTTTCCGTGTTTCTCCTCAATTTCATCAAGGATCTCTGATAGTAAACTATGTTCAGTATCGTTGTACATGTTTTTGACGCCAAAGCGAACTTACAATATACTGGTTGTTTCTCTGAAATGTTGGCTAATATTGCCGAAACATTGCATGCATTAATTTTGGAGTGAATCTGGACAATTTTAGTATCGTTTTTATGTTATTATGGCAAATAGAATTTAAATGAACATGAAATATATTGTGTTAGTACTTTTCTTGTTAGGCTCCATTTCCTGGGGACAGGCTCAGTCCAAAAAAGAAAAAAAGAGACAGAAACAAGCAACGCATGCTCAACAGGATATGCCTTCTTCTCGTGAACCGGGCACCAGTGATAACCTATTCAGGGGTGAGCGAAAAATGTCTAAGTCAAGCGGCAGTTTGGAAGCTAAGGCCATTCAGGAGTTTCAGCAGCGTATGAAAAAAAATGCCAGAAAGTATAACAAAATTGAACGAATAAAAGATAGACCACAATATTCCGATCCCACCTATTTTGGTCACAAACGTAAGCCCAAGAAAAGACCCGTAGGTAAACGGAAATTTTGTAAGGAATGCGGAATTGTCCACTAAGAGTAGTTTTGTTTCAGCAGTTACTGCGATATGAAAAACTACCGTATCAGGGTAAATGGCAAAGTACAAGGAATTTTTTTTAGGGCCAATACGCTAAAAGTGGCTACTGATCTTGGTATTACCGGATGGGTAAAAAATGAATCTGATGGTTCGGTTCAAATAGCAGCTGAAGGTCGGGAGGAACAATTGGTGCAACTTTTAAGCTGGTGTGAAGAAGGTCCAACATATGCCAATGTGAGCAAAGTAGACTATTGGGAAAATGAGTTGGAGAATTTTAAGACCTTTTGGATCGTACGTTAATTGAACCCTAGTTGCTTAGCTTTTCGTCGAAATAGAGGGTTTAAAATAAACCTATCCACTAATCCCAAAGCCAGCACTCCGTAAATTACCAGCATCGAATTGGTAATTACTCGCTTGCTTATCATGCCTTCTAAAAATGTCCACTCTTTAAATATATCTGTCTCAGTCAAGCTGGGGGCTAAAGTTTGAAGATCAAAATACCCGGCATTTACCAGAGATAAAAACGCTATCACAGCGGTCAGAATTCCAGCTATTAAAAGGAAGCTGGTATTATTAAACAAACCCGATGGCCGGTAGTATTGACTCTTTGATAATGTAGAAACCTCCGCCATAATCCGGTCCGAGAGCTTTTCCGGTGTGGCCTCAATCTGGTTTTCTAAAAAATATATATGCGCGGTCCGGAACTGGTCCACGGTTATTTTGAGCTCCGGATCATTTTGCATTTCCAGTTCTAACTCAGCATTCTCTTCAGGGGTCAACGCCTGATCCAAATAGTTAAAAATATGTTTTTCCGTAAATCGGCTCATAACAATGAAGTAACTTCCTGTTTTAAAATTCCATTCAATGCAACAGATAACCTTTTCCTTGCTCTAAATAATTTCACCTTTAAGGTATTAACGCCAATTCCGGTAATTTCTGACATTTCATCCAAAGTTAATTCTTTAAAGTAAAATAAAGTGAGCACAGATACATCATCGGGTAATAACTTGTTTAGCGCAAGTTGTAAAAATTTCTTTTGTTCTAATCGTTGAAAGTGGTGCATTTTACTGATCTCGCCTTTATCAAATTGTTTATAATCCTCTATGGTTGCTACAGGTAATTTCTTTTTTCGTTGGTAGGATATAGCGGTATTGGTGGCTATTCGATAAATCCATGTAGTGAATTTGGCCTGACCATGAAATGCGTTCAGCCCTTTAAAGGCCTTTATAAATGAATCCTGAGTTACTTCCTCTGCATCCTCCCGATTTCCCAGGATTCTGTAGGCAATTGTAAAAACATAATTGCTATAACCATCAACCAAAGTTCTAAAGGCGGATACCCGGCCAGCTTTAACCTGGTCAATAAGTTCACTATCATTAATTTTATTACCCACTATCGGCTTTGACGCTTCGATTTAGCCATAGGTTACAGGTTGCTGGTTGCTTAAATATAAGGCCTGGGTGTAACCACCTGACTGAAGCATGCGTCATATGTTTCGAAATCAATTTAAGAAATAAATAATTATCAATTATGAGCGTAGCATTGGCTGGAGTATTTGTCCCAATCTTAATTGCCTTAGGTGCATTTGCAATGATCGTATTTCTCAGAAAATACGAAAATGCAGAGAGATTAAAAATGATCGAACACGGGATGGACCCCCATTCCAAGAGCCCCAAAACCAGAAGCAGTGGGTTAAAATTTGCACTGGTAGCAATAGGTGTCGGAATTGGGTTACTAGTAGGTAGTGTGCTGGATTCCAGCGGAATTGTCTATGAAGAAGTGGCCTACTTTTCAATGGGATTCATCTTTGGAGGCATTGGGCTGTTGATTGGGTATTTAATGGAGGCCAAGAAGATCAAAGAAGTGGAGCAGGAGGAACAATCTTAGTTTTTAGTTTATAGTTTTTAGTTTGAGCATGCCTGAAGGAATTGAGCGCACTAGGGGGACTAAACACTTAAAACTTAAGACTCATTCAACCCTGGGTACTTCATATTCAGACCACGAAGTGTTTCCACTATCTTCTTTGCTATCAAGAACTCCTTGTACCAGTTTTGGTCACAGGGGACGATGGTCCAGGGTATTTCAGGACTACAGTTCTCAAAAACTTCTTGATAATATTTCCGGTATAGAGGCCAGTCTGTAGCAGATTTCAGATCGTTGGGATTGAACTTCCAATGTTTTCTGGGATTGTTAAGACGTTCCTGGAATCTTTCTTGCTGTTCCTTCTCAGACAAATGAAGATAAAATTTGATTACTTGAGTTCCTCGTTCTTGTAACAGATTTTCAAATTCGTTGATTATCCGAAATCTCCTTTTGGCAGCCTCATCATCGGTAAGCCCAAATACACGGGTAACCAATATGTCCTCATAGTGAGAACGATTAAATATTTGAATCTTACCCTTAGCTGGTGTATGCTGGTGTATCCTCCACAAAAAGTCATGAGCAAGTTCTTTGTCAGTAGGCGCTTTGAATGACTTCACTCTGATCCCTTGCGGATTAACAGAACTAAACACTTTTTTTACCGCCCCATCCTTCCCGCTGGCATCCATTCCCTGAAGAATAACTAGCAAGCTCCACTTACTCTCCGCATAAAGCTTATTTTGTAGTTCATCCAACTCCTTGGTAAGATCGTTGGTTTGGGCTTTTATGTCTTGCTTACTAAGGTCTTGAGGAGCGCGGGTTGAAATCGCTGCCAGATCTATTTTTGGCATGTCCATGTTCATACAGGAAGATCAGTTGTTATTCACTTGAAGAGAATTCTCAATCTCAAATATCCTTCCGACTCTGATAATTTCTTGATTTTCCACATCAAACTCCAGAAAGTCGTTAATATGCAAAAGAACTTGTCTGGACTGACCGGCTTGTAAAGTACTTAAAAAACCTGCATATGCCTTTTCCGGTCCCCCCATGTTTTCAAAGCCTCTTTGTTTTAGTGAATGTAAACGGTCAAAAATCTGATCGAATAACTCCGCAGAGATCGGTTGGCGCTTGAACTCTTTCATATTTTCATCGGTGGAACGCCAAAAGTAATAGCAACCAGTTCTGTTCTTTACACCAAGAACAGTGGTTCGTCCCCCAGATGGAAATGTAGGATGGTCAATCAAGAATGTTGCCTGAGGTTTCTTATCCAGTTCACCTTGAATAAAATTCACTATGGTGCGATGCTCCTGTTCCCGGTCCTTTAGCCAGGTAAATATGGTTCCCTGACGATGATCCCATTTAACGCCATTTAGATCAAGCAACGACTCGTAGGTAAGGTCCCAGCCAGGTCCATGATGGTCATTTTGAGCTGTGGTAGACAGCGCAATAAAAGACAGGGATAGTATGATCAGAAAATGTTTCATTCAATTTTTATTGGTAACTGCTGAGATCAATTGCTTGAAATGAGGTGAATACTGCTTCAGGTAACGTTTCAAACACCATTATTTCACTTAAATCCCGCTCCCCCCGTTCTCCAGACAACAAGATGTCACCGTACGGTTTGTAGTCACTCCAGGGTAAAATAAAATTAGCTGAATCCTGACCAGATTCCCGGTAAAATTCCCATTGATTCACCAAATTGGTGGTGGTGTCCACATATATCCGATACCGGTTCTGGGGAGTAACACCAACGTCTTGAAAAGTTAACTCCAATACATGTGACGGGGTTCCTTCCAGTGTTTCGCGAGTCCCAAGGTGTTTCAGGGTTACACCGGAATCTTTGAGCTTAAAAGGCATTACCAACCAATAGGAGTCATTGATCCAAATACGTTTGCCTTTTTCCAACTCCTTTGCCAATGAATCCGGATCAATAACTTCTTCGCCTTGTTTGTGGACTTTACCTGATCCATCGTGGATATTAACCAGACATACGGTGCCATCAGGAAAGTCAACCCGAACATTGCCAGTAAATTTATCCCACACCAATTTACGAGCACCCAAAAAGTCCCAAGCCAAATACCGGGTGACATCCCATGAAGAACGTCCACCCATTGCCTCCATTACCCGGTCTGCGATCTCTATGGCGGTAGGATCCGAACTTTCCATGTTGAAACCATCCGCAGGTGGATTATTCTCCCCTTGGCCAGTGGCGTTTGCTGATTGATCTTGAGCTGACTGACATCCAATCAGTGAAACAACCATCAACATAGAGATTATTGCCGTTAAAACAGGTGAGCTCATGACCAAATTTTCCTTTAAAATCATATTTAAGTTAGTAATAATACAAAAAAATCAGCTTATTCTACTCCAATTTAAGCTGGATTTGCGTTGATGGGCTATTTGTCGTCGAATATTTACGTTTTCCGGATGGTTCAAATCAGGGTCAGATGCCAGTATATTTGTCGCTTTTTCACGGGCAAGCAGCAGAAGTTTCCCATCTTGCCCCAGATCAGCGATCAGTAAGTCTAATACACCACTTTGTTGGGTACCCATGAGGTCTCCGGGGCCTCTTAGTTTCAGGTCTACATCAGCAATTTCGAAACCATTGTTGGTGCGTACCATGGTTTGGATACGAGTCCTACCTTCTTTACTGATCTTTACATCGGTCATGAGTATGCAATAGCTTTGATCCGCCCCCCTGCCAACTCGTCCTCTAAGTTGATGAAGCTGCGCCAGGCCAAACCGTTCAGAATTTTCTATGACCATTACCGAGGCGTTAGCCACATCCACCCCCACCTCGATCACAGTAGTTGCTACCATGATCCTGGTCTCTCCTTTTACAAAGCGTTGCATTTCAAAGTCCTTGTCTTTTGACTTCATTTTCCCATGAACAATGCTAACTGGAACCTGAGGAAAAGCCCTACTGATACTCTCGTATCCATCTTCTAAATGTTTTAGGTCCATTTTTGCAGACTCCTCGATAAGAGGATAGACAAAGTATATTTGACGGCCTATAGCAATTTGCCGCTTTATAAACCCAAACACTCTCAACCTGTTTTGATCGTATCGATGCACTGTTTCGATTGGCTTTCGACCTGGAGGTAGTTCATCTATCACAGAAACATCAAGATCGCCATATAAAGTCATAGCCAGGGTCCGGGGAATAGGAGTGGCCGTCATCACCAGAACGTGTGGGAAGAAGTTTTTGTTTTTACTCCATAGCTTGGCCCTTTGGGCCACTCCAAACCGGTGTTGTTCATCGATTACTGCTAGTCCCAGGCTTTTGAATTGCACCTGATCTTCTAAAAGAGCATGCGTCCCCACCAGAATTTGCAAAGAGCCCTGTCGTAGTTTTTCATGTAATGTCTTTCGGGTACTTTTTTTGGTAGATCCTGTCAGAATAGAAATTTCCAATCCCAGCTTCCTGGCATAGGGTTCTAGTCCTCTGTAATGCTGTTCTGCCAGAATCTCGGTGGGCGCCATTAACGCTGCCTGAGCGTTGGCTCCGATTACTGCCAGGATACAAATAAAGGCCACTATGGTTTTTCCACTCCCCACATCTCCCTGCAATAGCCGGTTCATTTGTTTTCCCGATTTCAGATCAGAGTAAATCTCTTTGATCACTCTTTTTTGAGCGTTGGTAAGTTCGAACGGCAAATGATTATGATAGAATTCGTTTATCAGCCCGGTCTCTTTAAAAATCTTCCCCTTGAATTTTTCAGTGCGTGCAAGTTTCAATTTCAGCAGCCTAAGTTGTATATAAAACAACTCCTCAAATTTCAAACGCAAACGGGCTTCCTGGAGCTTCCTGGAGTCTTGGGGGAAATGTATATGCCTCAAGGCGTCGGCCTTTGAGGTTAATCTTAATTCTGTCATCAGCCCTTTAGGAAGGGTTTCAGGGATTTTGGAAAGGGCGATGGTCAACAACTGCTTTAGTAGCTTGGAGATGCCCTTGCTGTCCAAAAACCTGTACTTCAATTTTTCAGAAGTATGATAAACCGGTTGCAAGTAACCCTGGCTTTCATGGTTACTGCTAAGCACTTCAATTTCCGGATGAGCAATATTGATCCGTTTACCATAACGTGAAGGTTTACCAAAAACTACATAGGTTACCCCCGGCTGTAATTTCTTTAGTATCCATTTGCTACCCTTAAACCAAACCAACTCAATTATACCTGTTGAATCGTGCAATTGGGCCACCAATCTTTTCTTAAAGCCACCACCTACCATTTCAATGTTATGAAGAGTCCCTTTTATTTGCACATTAGGTAGCTGATCGTTTACCTCATTTATTAAGTAGAAACGGGTTCGATCTTCATATCTGAAGGGATAGTATTGGATCAGGTCTCCATAGGTGAAAATTTCCAGCTCCTTATTTAGAAGTGCGGATTTTTGGGGACCCACACCTTTAAGAAATTCTATACTGGTATTAAAAAACCCCTTCATTCAACTTTCTTTCCACTCCAGTGTGTTTAACATATGAATAATGTCAACCTTGATGAAGTCGATGATCGGCTGAAGGCTATCGTTCTTGGTAGCGGTAGGGAAATAAAGTGCGCCTCTTAAAAAATGTCTGGAGCTGTCGGTAGTAAAAAACTGAAACTGACTGGGTACCTCGCCACTTAATTCAGTAACTACTGCAGTATGTCCTTTTGGAGTTGTTAGAATACTTTCATCGATAGCGTAAGCCTTTACTTGATGTTTGCTGGTGAGTTTGTAGGAATCCTCAAGCAGTTCCCTCAATTTTTGTTCATTTTGATTTAGATCCTTATAGGTCAGCTGAACGTCCGCCCCAAAATCCTGATAGATCAAATGGATCCAATAGGGTTCAGACATCCAGGAAGTATCCGGTTTTAACTGGGCATGTTGAGAATACTCAAATTGATACGGATAGGAGTCATCTATGACTCTATATTGGTGGTCCGGCAGTTCAATACGATTATATCCTTTGGGTTTTGGAGCATATGGGGTTTCACGACAAGCAGAAGCTACCATTCCAAGTAAAATACTCGCCAGAAAAAAATAACAAATACCTTTCATAAAAATTAAAGAATCAACCCTTTGCCAGGTTTTTAGGATTTAAAACCGGCCGGCTGGTATAAACGCGCACTCTTTTGATTCTTTTATTATCAACAGATACTACGGTAAACACAAAGTGATTAAATGGGATTTTCTCGCCCACTCTTGGTAATTTTGAGTGTAGTTCAAGTATCAACCCGCCTAAACTTTCGCTTTCTCCTTTAACCTGATCAAATATATACACTTCTTCACCTACGATTTTACAAAAATCATTAAGAGAAGTGCGACCTTCAAAAATAAAGGTGTGCTCATCGAGTTTGTTAAACGCTACCCCGTCATTGTCGAATTCGTCATTGATCTCACCTACTATTTCTTCGATCACATCTTCCAAGGTAATGAGTCCTGAGGTGCCACCATACTCATCTACTACAATGGCCATATGTACTCTTTTTTCCTGAAAATCCTTTAAGAGCGAATCTATTTTTTTGTTTTCAGGAATAAAAAATCCCGGTCTTAGAAGCTTTTGCCACTTAAAGCCCTCCTCATTTTCAATGTAGGACAAAAGGTCTTTTATGTAAAGTATCCCCTCTATTCTATCTATGGTTTCATTATAAACGGGGATCCTGGAATAACCACATTTATTAATCCTGTCCATTAACTCATGGAAATCAATTTCGATGTCCATTGCGGTAATCTCCATACGTGATCGCATAACTTGTTTTACAGAGAGCATTCCGAAATTCACAATACCCTTTAGAATCCCCTTTTCCTCTACCGAGGTATTTTGGTTAGTGGTTAATTCCAACGCCTGATTGAGGTCGTCAACGGAAAGATTATAGCCTCTTTTTTCAATTCTTGATTCGATAATATTGCTCAGGGACAATAAAATCCACGCAACCGGCTTAAAGATGAATGATACCATTAATATCATTCCGGAGGCCATCCTAGCGAAACCTGCATTGTTATGATTTGCATATACTTTTGGCACCACTTCTCCAAAAAATACGATGGCAGCTGAGGTTACAATGGTAAGCATTACCAACACGATCCCCTCAGTAGTTTGGGTACCTACAACTTTCCATACTACAAATGTTGACAGAGTTATAAAAGCTACGTTTACCAGATTATTGGCAATTAGAATGGTGGCAAGCAGCCCTCTCGGATGCTCAAGGAGTTTCGCAACATTCCTTTCTCTGTGGCTTTCTCCGTTTCTAAAATTGAGAATGTCTTCCTTGGTCAAAGAAAAAAATGCCACCTCTGATCCGGAAATTATTGCTGATAACACCAGCAGCAACACCAGGAAAGCACCATAGAAAGTAAAATACAGGGCTTCTGTAGTTACGATTTGAGCCAACAAAATCAATTCGGAAAAAGGATCGTCTGATGATAATTCCAAGGGGTAATAATTAGTTGAAAATCAGAATGGTAAATCGTCTGAATCGTCACTGACAGTGGTAATGTTTGGTGATACAGGTATGGTGGCCTCGCTGGTAGCTGACGATGCGTTAGCTGACGATGCGGGTGCTGACGATGCGGCAGCTGTGCTTGCCTCAACAGGGCGACCTCCCAGCATCGTCATGTTATCTGCTATGACCTCCGTGGTATAGCGAGTATTTCCATCCTGATCAGTCCAGGATCTGGTCCTAAGTTTACCTTCCAGGTATATCTGGTTTCCTTTTTTAAGATAATTCTCGGCTACCTCCGCCAGGCCCCTCCACAGAACAATATTGTGCCACTCAGTTACTTGTCGTCTCTCTCCCGTGTTCCTGTCCTTATATGACTCGGTGGTGGCCAAGGTAAAATTGGCTACCATCACACCACTCTCTAAATGTCTCACTTCGGGGTCTTTTCCGAGATTGCCTATTAATATCACTTTGTTTACGCCAGCCATATGCTATCTAAAATTTTGCCGTGAAAGTTATTGATTTATTTAAATTTAATTAAAATATATCCGACTTCAAATAATTGTGTATCAAAATAGGTTTTGGTAAATCAAGCACATTCTGCAGTTCAAACTTCTTTAATCCAAACAACTGTTTCCAGTGCATAAGCGTCCGTTTGTCCTGAAGTTCCACCACTAGAAATTTTGCCTTAATAAGTTGGTGGGTCAATCTATGTTGATAGGTGACAGATGGCTCACCAACCTTCACATGTTCCAGCCATGAACCGTCCGGAAGATGGGTTTCCAGTAGTTCTATGGGATCTGTTACTCCCTGATGTTCCAGCAGAAAAAAATCGTAGAGGCCTTGCCAGATGTCTTTTTGTTCTCGCTTTTTCATTAGGAGATATGAACCGGATTTAAACACAAAGTAATAAAAGTGCCGGTTGCGCACTGCTTTTTTTTTGGTTTTTATGGGAAATTGATGTTGCGTCTTCTGCTGAAATGCCTGACAGTAACTTGAAAACGGGCAGTCAAAACATTTTGGCTTAGCTGGTGTGCAATGCAGGGCACCAAATTCCATGATAGCCTGGTTGTATAAATCCGGAGGCGAGCCATTAATCAATTTTGTGCTGTAATCACGGAATAACTTTTTGGTATTCCTTAGTGCAATATCATCCCGAATACCAAATATTCGGGATAGTACCCTGAATACATTCCCGTCAACCACAGGAGTGGGCATTTTAAAAGCAAAGGAGGCTATTGCCGAGGCAGTATATTCTCCTATGCCAGGCAAGGCCAGAAGTTCCTGGTAATCTTCAGGGAATCGACCCTGAAATTTCTCCATGATCATACGGGCACATCTATGTAAATTGCGGGCCCTTGAATAATAACCCAGACCTTGCCATAACCTCAGCACATCCTGCTCACTGGCATTGGCCAAATCCCGAACAGTTGGAAAGTTTTCACCAAAGGCCAGGTAGTATGGTAAACCCTGGGCCACCCGGGTTTGCTGCAATATGATCTCTGAAAGCCAAATCTTATAAGGATCCTTGGTGTTGCGCCAAGGAAGGTCTCGTTTATTTTCCTGATACCAGGATAATAGCGATGAGGCCAATGAGGGACTTTCCAACAATATTTTGATTTAATTGCTTTTAAAATTAGTCGGGACAATTTACCTTTGTCATCCCAAAATTAATTGGTTATTAATATTTTAACGCATTTTTATCATTTAAATCTAACACAGTGACTAAAGCAGATGTTATAGCTGAAATAGCAGAAAAAACAGGAATTGACAAGGCCGATGTAACCACCGCAATCGAAGCCTTTTTTAGTGTTGTCAAGAACTCCATGTCCAATGGAGAGAACATATATGTTCGAGGATTTGGAAGCTTTGTAAATAAGAAACGAGCACGTAAAATCGCTCGAAACATATCCAGAAATACTGCCATTATTATCGATGAGCATTATATCCCAAGTTTTAAGCCTTCTAAGGTATTTATTGAAAAGATCAAAAGTAGCGACCAGGTAAAAGCCAAGAACGGATAATGATACCCTGTAATCCTCAGGTATGATCTCCAGATTGATCGTAACCACTGTGGCGCTGGTATTGGTGGCAATATTGTACATGCTGCCAAAAGTAGTTGTAGATAACGACCAGCGGGAAAACGTCGAGGCAATTTCTGAACCCTCCAGCGTGCAAATATCCGATTCACATGACCGGCAACTATCTGAACATGAGCAAGCCCAAATCACTGACTTAAAAGAAGAGTTTAATGCTGACTTAGTTCCAGAAAAAAGTGCTAACTTTGCAGATTCCTTAGCAGGACTATTTGCCGATGTTAATTATTTGGACAGTGCCGCTTATTATTACGGTAAAGCAGCTGATATAGAGCCTGATATGGAACGATGGCTGAAAGCAGGCGATAGTTATTTTGAGGCTTACAGCTATGCTGTGGAGGTAAGGGAACAACAACAGCATGGAGAAAATGCCCGCAAGTATTTCAATCTTGCACTAAAGCAGAATCCAGATTTGTATGATGCCAAGGCCAAAGTAGCGTTGACTTTTCTACCGGGACAACCGATGCAGGCAGTTATACTGTTGCGGGAAGTTGTAGACGGTGATCCGGAAAATGAGTTGGGGTTGTACAATTTAGGGTTACTTTCTATTCAGTCACAGCAGTTTGACAAAGCGGTCGAACGATTTGAGAAACTTGTACAAAGCCATCCCGATCATCTTGAAGGACAGTTTTATTTGGGTGTGAGTTATTTCGAAGCTGGGGAGAAGATCAAGGCACGCGATCAATTTGAATTGATCAAAGCCATTGACCAGGATCCTGAAGTACTGGTAACAATTGATGAGTATTTAGAGAAATTAAAATAAATATGTTAACCCCTCCATGGAATTAGGAGGCTAAATGAATTAAAAATTATGCCTTGCGGTAAAAAAAGAAAACGACATAAGATCGCTACTCACAAGAGGAAAAAGCGGTTGAGAAAGAATCGACATAAGAAGAAATAGTGACCTGGTCATTCATTTCTATGGCTATTACATCAATTAAAAATATTTAAATCAAAAAAGTCTTGAGTAACGATCTAGTTATTAATTCTACTCAAAACGGATGTCGAATAGCCCTTTTAAAAGATAAAAACCTTGTTGAATTCCATTATGATGAAAGCGGTAGCCAATTTACAGTTGGAGACATTTACCTGGGAACAGTAAGAAAAGTAGTTCCTGGATTAAATGCCGCTTTTATTGATATTGGATATGAAAAGGACGCTTTTTTACATTATCTGGACCTCGGTCCAAAAGTTAGTTCGTTAATCAAATACACGAAACTTGTACAGAAGAACAAAAACGCATCCAGCAAACTTGACCGGTTCAATATACTACCGGACATAAACAAACTGGGTAAAATTGCTCAAGTTCTCACCAGGAACCAGCAAATTTTGGTACAAGTCGTTAAGGAACCTATCTCTACAAAAGGGCCTCGATTATCCTGTGAGCTATCCATAGCGGGAAGATACCTGATACTGGTGCCATTTAACAACAGCGTAAATATTAGTAAGAAAATTGCCAATTCCGCTGAACGTAAACGGCTGGATAGACTATTGTCTTCAATTAAACCAGAAAATTTTGGGATAATCATCCGCACCGTTGCCGCCGGCAAAGAGGTGGCGGCCCTTGACAGGGATCTTCGCAATCTCATGAAGAGTTGGAAAGACGGCATCCAAAAATTGAAAAACGCCAAACCTCGGGCAAAGGTAATTGGTGAGATGAACCGGGCATCTTCAATTCTCAGAGATGTGCTAAACGAATCGTTTGATTCCATTGTCACCGATGATTCCAAAATACATGAAGAGATCAAACAATTTATTGACAATATCGCACCCGAGAAATCAAAAATTGTAAAACGATACCATGGTAAGGTCAAGCTATTTGAAAGTTACGGCATTGAAAAACAGTTAAAGTCATTATTTGGTCAGACCATAAGCGTTGCCGGCGGTGGATATTTGGTAATTGAACATACCGAGGCATTACACGTTATCGACGTAAACAGCGGAAATAAATCCAATGCTGAAGCAGACCAGGAGACAACGGCGCTTACGGTCAACCTTAATGCGGCCAAGGAAATCGCCAGACAATTGAGACTACGAGATATGGGTGGAATCATTGTGATCGATTTCATCGATATGAGAAAAACTGAAAACAAGAAACTGCTTTTCAATAAGATCAAGGAGTTCATGAAAAATGATCGCTCCAAATTCACCATCCTGCCACTGACCAAATTTGGCCTCATGCAAATCACCCGGCAGAGGGTCCGCCCTGAGCTAAACATCACCACCAAGGAGACTTGTCCAACTTGTAATGGAAGTGGAAAGATCAATGCATCGATTTTGGTCTCGGATCAGGTGGAGGAAAACCTGGAACATTTACTGCTTAAGCAAAATGTAAAGAATGTAACGCTATATGTTCATCCTTTTCTGCATGCTTATTTCACCAAGGGCATAATTGACCAGAGGATGCGGTGGTTCTTCAAGTACAACCAATGGATTGGTGTCGAGCAGGATTCCTCCCTGGCCATTACAGATTTCAAATTCTTAAATAAAGAGGGGGAACAGATCCAGACAATATAAAAATCCTTACCTCTGAAGTACTTGATATGGAATTCAACCATGGCAATCACTGGTTTATTATGGTGGTGCTACTTGTTGTCAGCGCCTGTGACTCAAACAATCAGAAACTTCCGGATGTAGATGATTTGGAGGTTTCGATCAGTGTGGAGCGGTGGGACCAGCAACTGTTTAGACTTGAGGGAAAGAAACAAATTGCTGGCTTTCTCAGTGAAAATCCATTATTCAGTGAGCAGTTTCTACACGTTGACCAGTATCCACATGATAGTCTCGCCATAAACTACCTACACGCATTTCTAAATAATCCAGGTAGCAAAGTTTTGAAAGAGGAAATAAGCAAAGTTTTTGGGGATATAGGTCAATTACAGGCCGAGCTGGAACAGGCCTTTAAATATCTCCAGTACTACTATCCCAATGCTGAAATCCCACAGGTATACACAGCGGTAACAGGATTTGCGGGCAACGACTTGTATGTTTCTGATAGTGCCGTAATAATTGGACTGGATTACTACTTGGGTGAAAAGGCCACATTTCGCCCCTTGGAGTTCCCTCAGTATCTCCTGAAAAGATATCGTCCTGAATATATCGTGCCGTCTATCATTTTATTGTGGTCATCTGGTCTAAATAAAACCGAGTTGGAGGACAATTCCATGCTTGCTGAGATGATCTACTACGGGAAAGCCTATTATTTTTCCAAACAAATAATGCCATTTGCTGCCGACAGCCTGTTGATTGGTTATAGCAACGAGGACCTGAACAATGCCAAGGAACACCAGGATGTGATATGGTCTCATTTTATTGAAAAACAGTTGTTGTATGAGAACAACCACTTCATTAAAAAGAAATATATGGATGAGAGACCCAAAACACTTGAAATCGGCAACAAATGCCCTGGGAGGATTGGAGAATGGGTAGGTTGGGAGATCGTAAAAAAATATATGGCGGAGCAAAATATTACACTTCCTGAGTTAATGGAAAACTCGGATGCACAACGGGTTTTTATGCAGTCAAAGTATAAACCTCAAACCCATTAACCACCATTTGATGCTCATTATTCAGACTCTTCAAGAGTTTCTGCACCGCTAATTCGCGGGAAAAAAAAGTTTCTGCTATAGTCCGTGCTTTCTTTTGGGATCTTAATAGGTTGGCCCGGTTCAGCGCTATCGGATTCAAAAGCTCAGTTACAATTTCAGGTCTTTTTGGGTCCACATAGAACCCCAGCTCATGGTTTTCAGTAATATTCTTTAACCAACCCTTAAAATTGACCAGCATAAGCTTCCCAGCGGCCAAGCCATCGAAGTATTTATTTGGGCTACCTGTAGTCAATATTGGTACATCAGCATAGGAGACATAAACCACATCTGTTACATTCAACACCTCTTTTAGCTGGCACCTGTTACAGTAGGGAATGAAATCGAGGTTTTCTAACTTATATTGAGCAGCCAGTCTTTTGATCCGCTTCAATTCTGACCCTTGTGCAACCACTAGAAAGTATAACCTGCTGTCAGTATTTTGAGCATGTCTGGCGGCATCCAGAAGATACTCCAGGTGATTGGCCCGCCCGGCTGCGCCAAAATAAGTAATTACCATTTTGTCTTTTACTCCAAACCTTTTTTCCAACTGGCTATCCTTAGTTTCCATCTGAAAAAACTGACAATCCGACATATTGGGTATAATGCTTACCAGACTATTTGGAGAAGTTTTTAGAATGCTCTGCTTAATTCCAGGAGACAATGCTATCACCCGGTCCGCACCTGCATATATACTCTTTTCAAAGCGTTTGATTGGTTTAATAATCCAATGGGATTTTACCACCCCCATTTGAATAGGTGCTTCAGGCCAAAGATCACCAACCTCGAAGAAATATGGAATGTCATGAGATGACTTAAGTTTCCAGGCCACCCATCCTACCGTCAATGGAGTAGAAATCGCATAGCACAGATCAACTCCATTAATTAGTAAAGCTTTTTTATAAGCCAGTCTGGCAAATTTTATGAAAGCATATATTCGGGCCAGAAACCGCAATCTATTATTATAGTATACCGGCAGGTAATGTACTTTTATTCCCTGGACCTCTTTTTCTAATGGGCTTTTTAGATTATGTGAAGTGATAATTTCCACTTCATAGCCATTGGATATCAACCCATGAGCCAAGTAGTAAGAACGCAGTGGTCCTCCGGATTCGGGGGTGTTGAAATACTGATGAATTATCAGGATCTTCATGACCTCGAATTACTTAAATGCCCGTAGATTTAACAAGGAAAATCTAAGCTTTATTCCCAAACGAGAACCAGCTACTATCAGTATTTAAGACAATATCGGGTTGTGCGAATCTGAGTATTGAAGGATCGCTTGAACAGTGCGCTTTGAAGGAGACTTCCGGACCTGGTCCAGCTGCTCCTTGATGCCCGCTAACTGCACATATTCATCCAGTAGATCGGAGTGAAGATGCATGGCATCCTCCAGCTCCTTATCCTCAGCTGAATTTGTTTCTTTGTACAGATATCGTAATACATCATTGGGGGTAAATGTTTTGGTCATAGGCGATATTATATTGTTTCATTTTCTTTCTCAAGTTGATCAAAGCATATCGCATTCGCCCTAAAGCTGTATTAATACTCACCTGCGTGGAGTCAGCTATTTCCTGAAAACTCATTTCCATATAGTGACGCATGATCAATACTTCTTTTTGTGCTGGGGGCAATTCCTGAATCAGCAATTTGAGCTTTTCATGAGTGTCCTTGACAATCTGCTTTGATTCTATCGACTCTTCTGAAAACTCCATGGTATTAAATACGCTGCTACCATCTTCCATGATAATAGTCGGATACCGTTTGGATCTCCTGAAATAATCAATAGCAAGATTATGTGCTATACGAAGAATCCAGGGAAGAAATTTTCCCTCTTCGTTATATTTTCCAGATTTAATGGTGTTGATAACCTTAATAAAGGTCTCTTGCATTAAATCTTCTGCAACATAATTGTCTTTTACAATTAAATAAATGGTTGTGAAAACCCTGGACTTGTGGCGGTTTAACAATTCCGCAAAAGCCTCCTCGTTACCTGTTTTGTAAAGTGATATCAATTTGCTATCACTTATTGAATTATGCATCATTTCATAACCTGTTTAGTAACGTAGAAGTCTATGCCATATTGTTATATTATGTGGATTAGTTAAAGATCTAGATTAAAAACAACTCTAAATGTAGATAATTACCATCGAAACTGCAAAAAATTCGATCAATCTCTGGAAGAAGTATCTGCAATTTTCAATCCAAATTAAATTGAATGTAACAATATTATCCTGCTTTGTTTGTCTCTCATGTTACAATAGTATGTTTTGGAGTGAAATTGCAAATATTTTAGTGCCTGTAGTATCTTTACCGCTATGCCTGCTACAGCTCTGGTATCACCCCTTGATATTGATAAACTTGACCCAAAACAGTTCATCCTAATAAAGGGCGCAAGAGTTAATAACCTTAAGTCCCTTTCAGTAGCCATACCGCGGAATAAACTAGTGGTGATTACCGGTTTATCGGGATCAGGTAAATCTTCTTTGGCCTTTGATACATTATTTGCAGAAGGGCAGAGAATGTATGTGGAAAGTTTGAGTTCATATGCCCGGCAGTTTCTGGGGAGAATGGAAAAACCTGAAGTTGATTATATAAAAGGAATATCACCGGCGATCGCCATAGAACAGAAAGCAAACACCCGTAATCCCAGATCAACTGTTGGTACTACCACCGAGATCTATGATTACTTAAAACTGTTATTTGCAAGAATTGGTAAAACATATTCACCGGTTAGTGGTGAATTGGTCACCAGAGATACCATTTCCGATGTGGTCGATTATATTCATAAGCTGCCGTCTGGTAGCCGGTTTATGATAACCTGTCCATTAGCTCAAAAGAACGATAGGAGTTTATCAGAGGAATTAAAAATACTCCTCCAGAAGGGTTATACCAGGATAATGGTGGAGGGTAGGCCAGCGTACATCGAAGAATTTCTGGAAATGGAATCACCTCCTTCGGTATCAGATTTGAATATTTTGATTGACAGAGGAAAGAAACAGGAAATCGAGGAAGACGATTTTCGTTGGGCAGACTCTGTTCAAACCGCTTTTTATGAAGGAGACGGCATATGTCGGGTAAGTTTAGAGGATCAAACTTATACCTCATTCTCTGACCGTTTTGAAAGGGACGGCATCACCTTCCAGGAACCCAACATTAATCTTTTCAGTTTCAACAACCCTTTTGGAGCTTGCAAGACCTGCGAGGGATTTGGCAATGTATTGGGTATTGATGCTGATCTGGTGGTTCCAAACAAAGAGTTGTCTGTTTTTGATGGTGCTATAGCGCCCTGGCGAAGTGAAACTATGAACAAATGGCTTCAAAAGCTTCTATTGAACGCTGCTGATTGGGATTTCCCAATTCACAGACCTTATACAGAGCTTTCTCAGGAACAGGTGGATCTGCTTTGGGATGGCAAGGGTGTTTTTAAAGGACTTCATAGATTTTTTAAATATTTAGCCTCCAAAAGCCATAAAATTCAATACCGTGTATTGCTATCTCGCTATCGCGGTCGTACGGTATGTCCTGATTGCAGGGGCAGCAGACTTAGGAAAGACGCCAGCTACGTGAAAATTGAGGGGCGTTCAATTACAGATTTGGTGCTTATGTCCGTTGACCAAGTACTGCCTTTCTTTATAAATTTGAATCTGCTAAATCACGATCTACTGGTCGCAAAAAGAATCCTCCAGGAGATTAAAAATCGGTTGGAATATCTGTCAAAAGTAGGTCTTGGATACCTGAATCTAAATAGACTGACCGCCACTCTATCTGGAGGTGAGTATCAAAGAATTCGATTGGCTACGTCTTTGGGAAGTGCTTTAGTGGGCTCCATGTATATCCTTGATGAGCCAAGCATTGGCCTACATCCAAGAGATACCCATCGCTTGATCGAAGTGCTAAAATTCTTGCGGAATCTAGGCAATACCGTGATCATTGTGGAACATGAAGAAGAGGTGATCAGAGATGCAGATTATTTGATTGATATTGGTCCAGATGCCGGTACACATGGAGGAGAATTGGTATTCTCTGGAACTATTGACCAATTAACCAGGGAGATAAGCTCGCATACCGCTCGATACCTTAATGGTATCGATTCCATAGCTCTTCCCAAACAAAGAAGAAGATGGAAAGACTGTTTATACCTGGAGGGGGCTAGGGCACATAATCTTAAAAGCATATCCGTACAATTTCCTTTGGACACCTTGACCGTGGTCACCGGTGTTAGTGGTTCAGGAAAGAGCACATTGGTAAGAGAGATCCTTTATCCTGCACTTGGCCGGATTCTGGACATCCCGGGTAAAATCCCCGGTGGATTTGATCAATTGACAGGTGACCTGAAAAAGGTTACTCAGGTTGAAATGATTGACCAAAACCCCATTGGAAAATCTTCCAGGTCCAACCCTGTCACCTATGTCAAAGCATATGATGGTATCCGTCAGCTTTTTGCCTCTCAGGGATTGGCCCAACAACGCAAGTATAAACCGTCTTTGTTCTCCTTCAATGTTGAAGGCGGACGTTGTGAGGAGTGTATGGGCGAAGGTATCGTTCATATTGAAATGCAGTTTATGGCGGATATACAATTGACCTGCGAAAGTTGCAAGGGAAAGCGGTTTAAGAATGAAATTCTGGAAATAGAAATTCAAAACAAGAACATTGCCGATGTACTGGCCCTTACAGTTGATGACAGTCTGGAGTTCTTTAAGGAATATGGTCTTATTGTAAGGAAGCTACGGCCCCTTCAGGACGTTGGTCTGGGATATATTACACTGGGTCAATCTTCCAACTCGCTAAGTGGTGGTGAAGCCCAAAGAGTAAAGCTGGCATCTTTCTTAGGAAAATCCCGCTCAGACCTCCAACAACATGTAGTGTTCATCTTTGACGAACCCACCACGGGACTGCACTTTCATGACATTCAAAAATTGCTTACAGCGCTGAACGCTTTAATCGAGCAGGGCAATACGGTAATTGTTATCGAGCACAATCTTGAAATAGTCAAGTCTGCAGACTGGATCATCGACCTGGGGCCTGAAGGTGGAGATCAAGGTGGAGCTCTTTGTTTCAGCGGAACGCCTGAGGATCTAGTTAAACAAACTGACAATCATACCGCCAAATATTTAAGCAATAAATTGTCTTGATGAGACATGAATAAATATATCTTTAGATAACTATTTCAAAAATTATGAGAGAGAAAATCGTCGCCGGTAACTGGAAGATGAATAAAGACTGGGACCAAGGATTATCTTTGGTACAGGAGATCCAAAAAATAATGTCGGTGGAAGAGTCAAACGGGGCCAAGGTAGTAATAGCACCCCCTTATATTCATCTTGCTAAAATCTCCGATATGGTAACCTCATCTGACTGGCTGTACGTGGCCGCTCAAAACTGTCATCAAGAATCTGCGGGAGCATACACCGGCGAGATCTCTGCCTCCATGATCAAGTCGATAGGGGTTGAATATGTGATTTTAGGGCATAGTGAAAGAAGAGCGTATTTTGATGAGTCTCATGAATTACTTGCCAGAAAAGTAAAGGCGGTATTGGACCAGGGCTTGATACCTATATTTTGGTGTGGTGAGCCATTACCCATCAGGGAAGCCAATCAACAGAGTAGTTTTGTTAACCAGCAACTAAGTGATAGCCTATTTCAACTATCGGCTGAATATATTCGTGGTCTGGTAATTGCATATGAACCCATTTGGGCCATTGGTACTGGTAGAACAGCCTCTTCGGCACAAGCTCAGGAAATGCACGCATCCATCAGGCAACATCTGTCCGGGCAATTTGGAAAGGAAATTGCTGAACAAATACCCATTCTTTATGGGGGAAGTTGTAAACCGGCTAATGCTGTAGAAATCTTTGCCGGACCAGATGTAGATGGTGGCTTAATTGGCGGAGCCAGTCTTAGTGCAAATGATTTTATGGCCATTGTACGCAGTTTGTGAATAAGATGGAAATCCAATGAATGTAATATTGACCAGTAAATGAGGTGGGTTTATTTCGCCCTGAACTTTAGTTTTATCCTGACGTTAACGGGTGTAAGTGGAAACGTTGTGTACGGACAGGGATTTGAGGTATGCCAACTGTATGGTGTGGTGTACGTCACGGAGAACCCCAACGAAGCGAATTTTCGGGTTTTTATAGAAGATTCAGAAGCTTTTGCTGACTTAGTGGTATTCCAGGAAGATAACCGTTTGATGGCTGATGAACCAGGAATTTGGTACATGTCAGATACTCCGGCATTTGCCAACTTCTCTATCTATTTTGAGCGAAGCAATGGTTTAGCAGATTTCACAATATTTTACACTGACATCCATTCATTTGCTGGCTGTAATAATTAATGGATTTTGTAGAAATAGACATTCTTTGCAAAGAAGATCTGAAAGATATCTTGACAGCTGAATTGTGTCAAATGGGATACGAGTCATTTCTTGAGACTTCAAATGGTTTCAAGGCCTACCAACCGGAAAAAAATCATAATCCAGCCATGCTAAGCGAACTACAGCAACGGTATGTCTTGAATACCAGTTTTAAATACCGAAAACTAGCGGATAAAAATTGGAATGAAGTCTGGGAGAAGTCCTTTGAGCCTATAGAGATTGATGGAAAGTGTAGAATAAGGGCCAGCTTCCACCCGGCAAAGAACTCACTACCTTTTGAAATAATAATTGACCCTAAAATGTCTTTCGGTACCGGTCATCACGAGACTACCCGGCAGATGTTAAGCTGCCAGCTTAGCCTGGATCACTCCGGAAAGTCTATTCTGGATATCGGCTGCGGAACCGGAATACTAAGTATTCTAGGGGAAAAAAAAGGCGCTGAGCAGATACTTGGTTTAGATATTGATCCACACGCGGTCAGCAATACCGTTAAAAACATGGTGCTGAACAATTGTAGGAAGATTAAAGTTAAAGAGGGTACTGTAAAAGATCTCCCCTCCAATAGAACTTTCGATATGATATTAGCTAACATTAATAGAAATGTATTATTAGAAGAAATTGACCTATATCATCAACATTTATCAAATTCTGGTTTATTAATTATTAGTGGGTTTTATACTTGGGATTCACCAGAAATCGTTAAGAAATGTGAGGCCAGTACTTTTAAAATTAAGGAGCAAACAGAAGAAAATCAGTGGGCTTGCTTGTTATTGGAAAAGAATTGAGAGCAATGAAACGCCGTTATTTTATTATTTGGGTATTCCTGTTTTTACCGTTTATGCTGAAGGCACAGAAGCCGCAGTTTTCGGATGACCCTTTGTTGTTTGGGCAAAGTATGGCTCAGTTACTTCAAGACAGAGGGACTCCACAACTGGGATTGGATTTTGGCCAGCTTTGGAAAAGTAGTTTGTCAGCAGAACAGAAGATAAAATTAACTAATGCTTTTCTGCTTATGTCGCAAAAAGGATTTAAACTGGACCCTCATTTTCGACAAATTGTCAGTCTCGTTGTGAAGGCCTCCGATCACCAGGACCTAAGTAACCAGGCATTTGACAACTTTATTTCCACACTTCATTCAGCTGTCGAACAGCAGAAGAACAAAGAGATACTAGCATTTGTGGAAACCACCAACCTGGTGCTGGAGAAACGGGTCCTTTATTATTCAAGCTACAATTCTCTTCACGTGGAAGGCGGCACTATAGATTTCCATTTTGCTGAAACCTCCTCCGGGGATGCCGTTGAGGAAGAACCAATACCAGAGGAAGAAGATGCAAAGAATTTGCCTGAAGATGACAATGATTGGTTCAGTGACTGGGAAAACGAAGATGGGGAGTGGGACACTAATTGGGAGGGAAAACCCGAGCCCTCCGCAGAAGAGGCAAAGGCATTGATTCTGAGTGCAGAAGAACCGCAAATGCCATTGAGCGGTGCGGTCATTAAGGTGAACATGGGGAATTTAGTATTTGTTACCAGAAACGATTCTGTGGCTTTGAAAAATACCAGTGGGGCTTTGATGCCTGAATCATACACATTTGTGGGCAAGGGCGGACGGTTAGACTGGGAGCAGGTCGGGCTGAATCCTAATGAGGTCTATTGTGACCTCAGCAACTACAATTTCCAGGTAAATAAACCCTTCCTCAGCGCCTCAAATGCCCGGATGACTTACAAAGGGAAAATTGCAGAACCCGTAGCTGGAGAATTTGAATACCGTAGCAGTAGTGGAAAAACCCGAGATACCAGCTTTCCTCGATTCGTGTCGTACCTTGAGAATGTAGATATTAAAGGAATTGCGGATGAAAGACTATCTTATAAAGGCGGGTTCGGATTAAGAGGCGCCCGTTTATTCAGTACCTCAATGATGGGAGGCAATACTACTATTGAAATTACCGGTAAGAACAATTCGAAATTGAAGGCAATTTCAAGGAGCTTTCAGTTAAATGATTCTGTGATTAGCACAAAGCGAGCAGCAGTGATCATATATCACGGTAAAGACTCGATTTACAATCCTGCGGTTAGATTCAGGTATGACTCTCAGTTCCATCAAATAACTATTTTAAAAGACGAGGGCAGTTACAAAAATCTTCCTTTTTCATCATCATTTTTTAAAACAGACTTCACTGCCGATATGATTAAATGGAATATCGATTCCGATAGTCTCGATATCAGCATCATCAGTGCCAAGAACAAAGTGCCCTCAAAATTTGAGTCTCAGGAATATTATAATGACCGGAAATTTGAATCCCTGGTGGCATTATATGGATTCAATCCATTATTTATGGCTGTTGGTCATGCCAAAAAGATCAAATCCAGTGAGTTTTATGCTGCTGACCTGGCCAAAAGACTCAATCAGAACCCGGAAAAGATTAAAGGGGAAATGAGAGGACTTATGAAGGATGGCTTTGTTGATTTTAATGGTCAATCAGGGTTGGTTAAAATCAAGCGCAAAGGCTATCATTACGTATTGTCCAAACAGGACCGTAAGGACTATGACAACATATTGATACCATCCGTATCACCTTCAGAACCTAACGCTACGCTGGTTTTTAGCAGAAATGAAATTGTTATCCGTGGGATTAACAAGTTTTATGTAAGTGAATTGCTGGATGTATATATCAGACCCGAAAAACGGCAGATTGTCATGCTGGAAAATAGAGATTTTCGATTCAATGGAAAGATCAATGCCGGTAATTTTCAATTTATAGGGAGGGAATTCCGGTTTGACTACGACAGTTTTCTGATTGAACTTCCAAAGATCGATTCCATTACTTTCAATATAGACCCGCCTGGTGAGGATGAAGGAAAAGATGTTAAGTTGGGAATTTCCAACCAGTTGCGTGAAACTGCCGGTGTTCTGTATATTAATAAACCCAATAACAAATCAGCCAGACGTATGTATCCTGAGTATCCCATTTTCAAAGCGGACGTAGGTGCGGTAGTATACTTCGATGGGCCTAAGATTCTGGATGGAGTTTACGATAAATCCATCTATTTCACCATCCCAGCTTTTGAGTTGGATAGTGCAAGTAGTAGTGATCCCAATGTTATAAGATTCAAGGGCGTATTTACCTCCGGTGGTATCTTCCCCGAGTTTGAGGATGAATTGGTTATTATGCCAGACAACAGCTTGGGTTTTGAACACAAACTCCCTTATGTAGGCTTTAAAACATATAATGGTACAGGTACAGTGTACAATAAGATTACTATGGACCAAAATGGGTTGCGATCCAATGGTAAGGTAGACTTTTTAACTAGTACATTAATGAGTGATGATTTCGTCTATTTTACGGACTCGGTCACTACGGATGGTGAATCTGCCGAAATTAGGGCTAAAACTGTACAGGATGTGTCCTACCCAAAAGCTACTATAAGCAATTATCGTATGCTATGGTTTCCGAAATCTGATAGCATGTACATTACTTCCAAAGAAGAACCTTTTCAAATGTATGACAACACGGCTACATTGGACGGTACTTCTTTGCTTACTACCAGTGGGTTTTATGCTGATGGCACCTTGTTTACTCGTGGCTCCGAATCTGTTTCTACAAACTTCCAAATGAAAGAAAACCAGATTGCCGCCCAGGATGCCTATTTTGAAATAAAGTCCTCTGACCCCGAAAAACCATCACTGGCAGCAGAAGGGGTATTGTTGAACTTTGATTTAGTTACTAATCTGGCTGATATAAAGTCGGGACAAGACGGCCGTTCGGTATTGGATTTTCCATTCACTCAAGTCCGCACTTCTATTGGTGAAGCCCGGTGGGATCTGGAGAAAAAGATCATTTCCATGAATAAACCTGAAGATGTAGACATAGATCAATCATACTTCTACACTACCAGGCTTGAAATGGATTCGCTGGTATTCAACGCCACCGGTGCAGTGTATGATATTGAAAAATTGGAAATGCAGATTTCCGGAGTACCTTATTTGCATGTTGCAGATGCTAAAATAATTCCAGATAGTAATCGAGTTTTTATCAGGGAAAACGCAGAAATTGAGAAATTCAAAAACGCCAGGATAATCCTGGACACCCTCAACGAGTATCACAATCTTTATAATGGGAACATCAGGGTGACCGCCCGGCATGCATTTGATGGTAAAGCAGTGTATCAATATGTAAATGCAAATCGAGACACTTTCGAAATCAATTTTCAGGACTTCCTGTTGGTTAGAGATAAAAAATTGAAGGGTAACCAGATCTTTACTGTTTCCACCGGCGTGATCAACGAAAACGACAACATCTTCATCATGCCAGGGACCTTATACAAAGGGGATGTCACACTTTTTGCCAATCGCAGAATACTACAGATGGATGGGTTCATTAAACTGGACTTAAAAAGCATGCCGGAAAACGACTCTTGGTTGGCACACAGTAGTGATTCAGAAGTTCAGGACTTGGTGATTAACGTAAGTGAAGCAGTTTCAGAGACCGGTCAACCCCTGACTTCAGGAATTAATATTGATCCCGATACTGGCGATCTATACGGCACATTCATCAGTGAAAAGCGGAGCTCCGGTGATCATGAGGTGTTTAATGCCCGTGGTTTGTTCTTATACGATTCTGTAAAAAGTGAGTACAAAGTTATTGATCCCAATAAGGTGAAAGGCAATAGTTTTGCAGGTAACATTTTTTCATACAATGACAATTCCACGGACATTAGATTCGAAGGAAAGTTGAACTTATTATATCCGAAAACCAGAATCAAGTCCATGATGTCTGGTAAAGGAAAGGGCAACCTGAAAGAAAAAAAACATTGCTATGAATTCTTTTCAATCTTACGAGTTTGACCTCCCGGTCAAAGCGATGGAAACTATGGCTGGAAATATTAGCGATATTGTAGCCAGAGTGGGAGCGCCTCCGGCAAACACTGATCAATCTGCTCTGCTTTATAAACTAGCGGATGCCGTGGGAGAAAAAGAAGCGCAGGACTACCGCAGGAGGTCTACCAGTGAATTCATCTCTCTTGCCAGTGTTTCAAGCAAACTGGCAAACGCGTTGGTTCTTTCGAACGTCAACATGAAGTGGTCGCCAGTATACAACAGTTGGTATAGTGTGGGAAACCTGGGCGTGGCTAACATAATGGAGTCAGAGATCAACGGAAAACTAGAAGGCTTCCTGGAAATTAGGAAACTGGAAGGAGACGAAGAATTTCATCTGTTTTTAAAAGCTTCTCCTACTACCTACTATTATTTTGGATATGTGGAGAACCGTCTTTATACTTTTTCCTCCAACGCCCAGTTCAATAGCGAGGTCAATAAAAACAGCAAAGTTTTTAAGTCTGGTATCGGTGAATATGCATTTGCCAGTACTGACTTGGAAAATATGCTGGATTTTATCGATCGATTCCGAAAGGACTACATGGACATCAATGAACCCTATGAAATCAATACTTTTGCTCAGGAGGAGATACTGGACGAAGATTTTACTACTTTTGAGCAAGAAGTATCTGAGGATGAAGAAGATAACGACGACGGTTTTTAATATTACTTTTAATTAACTATAATTGGTGCTCAATTTTAACGAAATGTTCATCTATGAGCTTTGAGATCATTGCTATTGGAGTTGTACTTGCTTATTTGCTTGGATCTTTGCCGTCGGCGGTATGGCTAGGCCAGGCCTACCAGGGGATCGATGTCAGAGATTTTGGCAGTGGAAATGCAGGAGCGACCAATACCTTCAGGGTGCTGGGGAAAAAAGCCGGTATTCTAGTCATGGCACTGGACATATTTAAAGGACTGACCGCAGTTACCCTGGCTACCGTCTGGATGCAATTGGGCTTTATAGCGGAAACTCAAATTGTTCTATTCAAACTTGTTTTTGGTATTAGTGCAGTGATAGGACATATCTTTCCAGTTTATATCGGTTTCAAAGGGGGCAAGGGTGTAGCCACGCTATTGGGAATGGTTTTGGGTATTAACCCGCTGGTTGCCGGGACCTGTATTGCGGTTTTTATAATCGTACTTCTTATTACCCAATACGTCTCCTTGGGTTCAATTTTGGGAACTTTGACATTCCCTGTCATGTTGTTGATCACTGACATTCAACCAAACAATACAATACTCATTATATTTGGATTCACTTTCTTCATTGTGGCATTATTCACCCACAAAAAAAATGTTCATAGAATTTTGAATGGTACAGAAAATAAGACCAATTTCCCGGCCAAGAAAAATACCTAGCCTGAACATGAGTGAAGTCAAATCCTACATAGACAATAATCAACAAAGATTTCTAGACGAACTAATAGAGTTTCTTCGAATTCCATCGGTCAGCGCCGATAGCAAGTTTAAAAACGAAGTGTTACGGAGTGCCAGATTTCTAGAAGATGCCTTTAAAAAGGCAGGGGTAGATCTGGTGGAAATTTGCCCAACCGCCGGACATCCCATAGTTTATGCGGAAAAAATTATCAGCGCCCACGCCCCCACGGTTTTGGTATATGGACATTACGATGTCCAACCGGCAGACCCTTATGAACTATGGGAGTCACCCCCCTTTGAGCCAGTGATTAAAAATGACAGAATCTACGCAAGGGGTTCTTGTGACGATAAAGGACAACTTTATATGCACATTAAAGCACTGGAGATACTTAACCAGCAAGGAACTCTCCCCTGCAATTTGAAGTTTATAGTGGAAGGAGAAGAGGAAGTTGGTTCTGATAATTTGGAAAATTTTGTAAAAGAAAATGCCACTCGTCTAAAGTCAGATGTGGTCTTGATCTCAGACACCTCCATTATCGCTAATGATACGCCCTCTATAACAGTTGGGCTCAGGGGTCTGAGTTATGTTGAAGTAGAGGTAACTGGACCAAACCGGGACTTACATTCCGGAGTATATGGCGGTGCCGTGGCTAACCCTATAAATGTACTTTGTGAAATGATCTCGTCTCTGATAGACGACCATGGGAGAATAACCATCCCGGGGATTTATGACAAAGTGCAAGAGTTAACCACTGAGGAACGAGCTAATATTGCAGAAATCCCATTCGATCTGAACAGTTACCAGGAGGAGATTGGCATAGCCGATGTTCAGGGAGAAGAAGGGTTTACTACCATAGAACGTACCGGGATTCGCCCAACATTAGATGTTAACGGAATTTGGGGTGGCTATGCCGGGGAGGGGGCAAAAACCGTACTGCCATCAAAAGCCTATGCCAAGATCTCCATGCGGTTGGTACCACACCAGGACGATGAAGAAGTAACCCGGTTGTTTACCGAACACTTTACTTCAATAGCTCCAAAGTCCGTCACGGTAAATGTCACACCGAAACATGGAGGGAAACCAGCGGTTACACCGACAGATTCCGTTGCATACCAGGCAGCTAGCAAAGCGTTTGAACAGGCATGGGATAAAATCCCTATTCCTACCCGGGATGGTGGCAGCATCCCTATTGTCGCGTTATTCAGCGAAGTATTAGCGGTTAATACCGTTTTGATGGGATTTGGGTTAGACTCTGATGCTATCCATTCACCAAATGAAAGCTACGGAATCTTCAATTATTTGAAGGGTATTGAAACAATCGTTCTTTTTCATCATCAATTTGCTGCTTTGAGCAAGTAACATTCAGCAGGTAACAGCGTTAAACATTAGATCACTTCTGAACTCTTTGTGGGGAAAATGCATTTAAAACTTAACACCTGAGCCTTGAAAAGAGTACTATTTGTTTTTTTGTACTGTACATACGGGTTTACCCTCATGGGTCAAATCCTTCACCCTGCTAACTGGGAACATAAATTCTCCGAAGTAGAGGTTGCTGTTGGAGATCAGGTTGACCTAATATTTGAGATAACTATTGACCCCAAGTGGTACCTCTATTCCTCCGATTTTGATCCTGAACTGGGGCCCAAGGTTACTGAGTTCATCTTTTTACCAAATGATTCATACCAGTTAATAGGTGGCATTCGACCAATCGATGCTAAAGAAAGCTATGATGAAATCTTCGAAGGGAACTACACCTATTTCAAAGGGAAGGGGGAATTTCGGCAAACCATCAAAATTATAAAGGCTGACCCAATAATTTCGGGGAGCTATGACTATCAAGTGTGCAGTGACATTGATGGCAAGTGCATTCCTTTTGATGAAGACTTTAGGTTTACTGGCCTAAAAGTTAGCACTACTAGCTCAAATCAAAGTACGGTTCTTGGAGAGAACAGCAAGGAGGAGTCTCCAACGGTCGACAAAACACCTACTACTATTCAAAAGAGTAGCATATGGTCGCAAAAAAATTCTAACACTCCCTATTCTCTGTTGACTTTTGTATTAGGAGCTTTCCTAGCTGGAATGTTGGCGCTGTTTACTCCCTGTGTGTATCCAATGATCCCAATGACGGTAACATTCTTTACCAATAATAGTACAAATCGGAAAAAAGGAATTTTCAACGCAATTTTCTACGGTATTTGTATCATGGTAATCTTCACTTTACTGGGGACTTTGGTTTCCTTGATTGGTGGACCAGAGTTTGCTAACTGGATAGCAACCCATTGGCTACCGAACATGGTGTTCTTTGTAATGTTCGTGTTTTTTGCCTTATGGTTTTTAGGACTTTTCGAGATCAATATTCCCAGTAATTTGGTGACCTCAGTAGACAAAAAGTCTAATTCTGGTGGTTTGGGTGGTATATTCTTTATGGCTCTTACCTTGGTATTAGTGTCATTCTCCTGTACTGGCCCATTTGTTGGAAGTATTTTAATTGCCTCTTCCTCTGGCCATATCTTAATGCCTGTACTAGGAATGTTCGGGTTCTCGCTGGCTTTTGCCCTGACCTTTAGTGCTTTTGCAATCTTCCCGGAATGGTTAAAAAGCCTTCCAAGTTCCGGCAGCTGGCTCAACACGGTAAAGATCTTTTTAGGTTTTTTAGAGCTCGCATTGTCATTGAAATTCCTTAGCATGGTGGACCAGGTTTATCACTGGGGAATTTTGGACAGAGATGTATTCATTGCTATATGGATAGCCATTCTTCTGGCATTGACAGGCTATCTGTTGGGAATTGTCCAATTACCATCCGATGGTGACAAAAGAGGTATTAGTATTGCCAGGCTTTTGGTGGCCATGGGAGTTTTGGCTTTTACCGTTTATCTCGCTCCCGGAATGTGGGGCGCCCCATTAAAACCACTATCGGGCTATTTACCACCGCTAACTTCACAGGATTTTCGTACCGACCAATATATGGTTCCAGTAAACGATTCAAAAAATGTCCTATGTGAGGAACCCAAATATGCCAATATGTTGCGACTTCCTCATGGTCTGATTGGTTATTTCGACCTGGAGCAAGCCATTACCTGTGCAAATGAAAAAAATAAGCCGATATTCATCGATTTCACTGGGCATGGATGTGTGAACTGCCGAGAAATGGAAGCGGTGGTTTGGTCTGACCCTAGGGTATTGGAAAGACTTAACAACGATTTCATCGTAGTGGCCTTATATGTTGATGAAAAAATGGAATTATCTGAAGATCAATGGTATACTTCTAGTTATGATAATAAGCTTAAGAAAACCATGGGCAAACAGAATGCGGACCTTCAAATACGATGGTATGGTAACAATGCCCAGCCTTTTTATGTGCTATTAGATCCGAACAACCCACAACATCCGTTAGTTGAACCTGCTGCCTATAATAAGAGCATTCCGGATTTTGTAGATTTTCTTGATTCTGGTCTGAAGACCTACCACAAAAAACAAGATCTTTAGATTATTTAAAAGTCACCCTGGCAAAATTCGCTTTTTTATTGCGTTCGCTGTATATGATCATTTGATTGCGAGAAATCTGTTCACACACTTTCGGTTTAGTCATGGTTTTAGTGTCTCGTACTTGAAACAATGGTTCCTTTTTGATATCACCCTTGCCATCCAGCGTAACCATGACTACCACCGACTCCTTTCCTTTGGTAAAGTTGTGAATTTTTGAATCACTACTCTTTTTGTGCAAATTCTTTGGATTATCGTTAAATATAAAGAACATCTTGCCCTTAGCTATAGAAAGGGCATAGGAGGAATATCTTCCTCCATCATTTTTACTCCGTTGTCTTTTTGGAATCCTTTTTGCCCACTGTATGGACCCGTTGGGCCGGATGTTGATGACTATAATATCGTTATAGTTATACTGCATTTCAGAATCATCATTCATATAAGGGTCCCAATAATATCTATTTGGGTATCGCCAATATGAATAGGATCTCGGGTAATAATAACCAGGTGAACCATAGCCATAAGGATAGTTGTTGTTATAGTCTTGCAATTTTTTTACAAAAAATTGCTCCGCAATTAGAACCACTCCACCGTCTCTGCGTATTTCGATTTGATTTAAATCGTACTGTAGCAGTTCTTTACCCTTTCCGGCCCTTTTTTCTGACATAAAATCCGCTAGAAACTTGGGATCAAACTCTTGGTAAAACTCCTTCTTAAGTTCCTTGGTTCTTGCATCTATCAATAGATAGAAGGTGCCTTTCACACTTGACGTTCCCAGCTCCGAATAAAACCCGGCGCAGATGATCTCCCCTGAGTTGGAAATTTCAAACTGCATATCAGTGATAAACTTATCATTCAAATTCAATAAATACTCTTCATATTTCTCGTCTTGATTATATGCCAGCAAATGGTATTCGTAATTGGGACGTCCTTGTCTTTTAACCTTGACCTGACCTCTATAAACAATACCCAAAAGATACGCTTTCCCATGGTTATCAACTTTGTAACGCTCCACTTCATAAAGTTTGTCCTTAAATGGCAATTCCAATTCTTTTGCCCAAAGTAAATTTAAATGACTGTCAAACATGGAAAGCCCAAATTTCTCGCCGGTATTCCCCTGGTAGGGAGTGTCGTGGTAGATCATAATTTTGGTACTATCTCTTGATACATGATAGTCAAAAAACCCTTCGTTTGATCTGCTGCGATAACTGTAAGCGGCCACCCGAATGGGGTCACCTACAGGTTTTAAGGTTTGCCGGTCAATCTTTTCTGCGAACAGCACTTTCTGTCTAACCGATTGATTGAACTGTGAGGTAAATAGATATATCTCCCCATTCAGCTGTTCTGCAAACTCCATATATTTACGATCGCTTCCCTTTCCTAGCTCAATCTCCTCAGATTTGTTAAGTTTCAAGTCAAGATCGTACTTTTCCAGGAAAAATTCTTTTGGTTCGGCACGGATCATATAGTAGCCTTCTTTGTCCATACCAACAATGTCCTCCAATGTGCCTTTTTTGTTTGACTTTATTTCGGGCCCCATGTAAAGATCTCCGTGTTGAAGTTTCATTTGAGCAGTCAAACTAAGGCTCAGGAATATCATCAGGGGTTTCATCAAAATAATCCATCCGTTATAATTCATAACACTTGTATTTTTAAGTTTTTAAATTTACTACAAAAAATATTCCAGAATTTATTTGAGGCCTACAACCGAACTTTCTCTGAAATGAAGTTTTCTTACATTGATAATAAAAGTTGGGCCATGTGCCTACTTTACCTCAGTCTTTTTTTTAGTTTTGTCAATAGTTAATAAATAGATGGTGTTATGCGTAAATGGCTTTGGTTATTTGGCTTGATCTTGGTTTCAGTTTTAGCCTTATATCTATATCCTGTAGGAGTTGAAAAGCAGGTCGTTAATAGACAAGACCCGGAACCGATCTCTACCAGCTCAGACAGCATTGAAGTGCCCACACCACCCAGGACCTTGTACGGTATAAATGTAGACGCCAAGCTTGTAATTGAAGATATTGTGAGACCCAATGAAAACCTGTCCTCAATATTAAGCAATTATGAGGTCTCGCTACAGGAGATCGATCTCCTGGCACGAAAGGCCAAAGGCGTATTTGACCTTCGGAAAATCAATGCTCACAGGAGTTACAAACTTATCTGCACTCAAGATTCAATTGCCCAGTTTATGATCTATGAACCAAATAAAATAGATTATGTGGTTTTTGATCTGAACGATTCCATTAATGTATATATGGGCACAAAAGAGGTAAGCACTCTTGAATCCACCATCACTGGAACTATTAGTACATCCTTGTATGAGGCCATGATTGAAAGCGGAGCCAGCCCGCAGCTGGTAGATTACGTAGCGGACATATTTGGCTGGCAGTTAGATTTTACTCACCTGCAGGTAGGAGATCAATACAAGATCATATATCAGCAGAAACTGGTAGAGGGAGAAGTTGCTGAGATAGGCCCTGTGTTAGCCGCGGAATTTGTGCATGAAGGCAACACATTCTATGCGGTCAGATACGATCAAGGCAAAGGCCCCGACTATTTCGATGAAAAAGGGCACAGTTTAAGAAAAGCTTTTTTAAAATACCCGGTTAAGTTTACCAGAATCAGTTCCCGGTATTCCGGAAAAAGATACCATCCGGTGTTGAAGCGGTATAGATCGCATCTTGGAACGGACTATGCTGCGCCTCGAGGCACTCCCATCAGAGCGGCCGGAGAGGGTATTGTAACTGAAGCACGCTATCATCGAGGCAATGGCAACTATGTGAAAATCCGCCATAACTCCACCTATACCACACAGTACCTGCACATGGTTAGGAAGGCAAAAGGAATAAAACCAGGGGTCAAGGTTGTTCAAGGACAAACCATAGGCTACGTAGGTAGTACAGGATTGGCTAATGGAAATCATCTTTGCTACAGGTTTTGGAAGAATGGGAGGCAGGTAGACGCATTAAAAGTAGAACTTCCCCCCTCTGAACCGATCACTGAGAACCACAAGCCTGCTTACGACACAGTGATGATGGAAATGATAGCCCGCCTCCAGCGGATTGAAATTGAAAACCAAATCTTCCCGGTACTAGCTGGGGAATAACCAACAAAAGAAGCAGCGGAATTCTCATGGTTATGGGAAAACATTCCATTAATTTTATGGGATAACCCAAAAGAATGAGATTCCTCTCAGCATTGATTGCAATCATCTGGTATTGCCAACCGGTATTTTCCCAAAAAGTAGCATTGGTGCTCAGCGGGGGTGGCGCTAAAGGTTTGGCACATGTTGGGGTGCTTAAACTGTTAGAAGAAAATAGCATTCCTATAGACTACATTGTTGGAACTTCCATGGGTGGAGTGATAGGTGGATTTTATGCCGCTGGATATTCTGCAAATGAAATAGAACAAATGGTGCTTAGTGACGACTTTCAGAATTGGGTAAGTGGAGAATTAGGCGAAAACTACCAGTTTTATTATTCCAAGTCTGAAGACCATGCAGGTATCCTTAATCTGAAGGTGGACGTAGATTCTACTTTAAATATAAATACTAATCTGTCCAGTGATATCGCTATTAACTTTGCGCTGGCTGAACTTTTGGCACCAGCCTCTCAAAAAGCTAACAATAATTTTGATAGCCTATTCATACCTTATCGGGCGGTAGCCGCGGACATTTTCACTCAAAAAGTAATGGTGCTTAAATCCGGTCACTTAAATGAAGCCCTAAGAGCGACTCTTAGCGTCCCTTTTTTTTTCAGGCCCCTTAAACTTCAAAACAAGTATCTTTTTGATGGTGGCATATATAATAATTTTCCCGTTGATGTAGCCCGGGAAGAGTTTAAGCCAGATGTGATCATAGGTGTAAATGTTACTTCTAAGATATTTGATGAATATCCCTATGACCAAGATCGGAAATTAATCCAGGAATCTCTCTTGACCATGCTTCTTGATAAACCTGATTTAAAATTGCTTAGTGAAAAAGACATCTATTTGGAGCCCAATGTAAAAAGTTATAGTGCCTTGGACTTCAAAGACGCTGCCGCACTGGTTGACTCGGGGTATGTGGAAGCCTCCCGACACTTTTCTGAATTCAGCGCTAAAATAAAAACCCGTAAAGACTGCGAAATAAATGCGGAGGCCAGAAATAATTTCATATTGGATTTTGCCCCTTTACGGTTTAACCGTCTACGTATCGAGGGATTCTCCGAATCCAAACAGCGCTACGTACGGCATTATTTTAGTGACAAGGATCACTTAAATATCCACGATATCAAAACTGGTTATTACAAAATGATTTCTGAAGAGTATTTCCAAAATACCTATCCCGGAATTGTATATAACTTGGCAGACAGCGCCTATGAATTTAAAATCCTTGGAGAAACCAGCAACACCTTCGATATCGACTTAGGTGGGAATATAAGTAGCAGAAGTATCAGTCAAATTTTCCTGGGACTTAACTTTACACATTTCAATCACTACCTATTTAAGCATCGGCTTAATTTTTACACGGGAAGATTCTACCAATCCTTGCAGGCAGGCTCCCGCATTAACATACCTACCCGTTCTAAACTATTTTATATTGAACCTGTTTACACTTTTAATCATTGGGACTTTATCGATGCCAATGAGTTGATCTTTTCCGATAAAGATCCCACCATTATCGATCTGATCGATCGAAGTATCCGTATTAATGTGGGCTTTGCAGCAGGGATCAACAGCCGGTTACGAATACATAGTAGTTATTTCAACAATTCCAATGAATATAGCAACCTAAACGAGTTTAATTCAACGGATACACTAGATCAACAAAAATTTAAAGGCTTCCGACACGGATTAGAATATTCCCGTCACAGTTTGAACCGGAAGCAATATGCTTCCTCAGGACAATATCTTCAGGTGGCTCTGGATCTTTTCAACGCAGAAGAGGAGTTGGTACCCGGCAATACCTCTTTGCTAACGGAAACCCAAATCAAAACAAATAACTGGATTAGGCTGAAACTACGGGCGGAACAATATTTTGGATCTGGGCGGTTCAAATATGGATACCTGGTTGAGAGCGTGTTTTCCAACCAATCTACAGGTTTCAATCTCACAGGATCTCTAATAAATGCTCCTGCTTTTGAACCCCTGGTGGATAGCCCAACACTGTTTCTTGAGAATTTCAGGGCTTACAATTATATAGCAGGGGGCGTCAGGAATATTTATAGTGTTGGAAGAAAACTAGATTTGAGGTTGGAAGGGTACTTTTTCAAACCTTTTAGAGAGTTGACTACCGCGGAAAATAAAGATGCAGTGCTTCTAGCTAATATAACTAAGATTTATTTCGCTGGCAGCGCCGCCGCCGTATATCACAGCCTGCTAGGCCCGATCAGCATGCAGGTAAATTACTACGATGATGAGAAAAACCAATGGGGATTTCTTTTGCATATTGGCTATCTTATCTTCAATAAGAAACCATTAGACTAGCTTTCCGCTTCAATAGTTGCGTCCAGGGGTTTGTGGAGGCAAGGAATGTATATTGAGATTTTGGTCCCGCTCATTTCCTTACTTTTTAGCTGAATACTGCCATTTAGTTTCTCAACTGCGTAACGTACAATATATAAACCCAGACCGGAACCGGTACTACGCTCATTAGCACGATAGAACATATTGAATACTTCGCTCTGTAGTTCTTTTTTGATCCCCTGACCATTATCGGCAATTTCAATTATCAGGAAATTACTTTCGTGCTTTATTTGCAACTTTACAAATGGCTGTATGTTGTCCAACTGCATAAAATTAACCGCATTCTCCAGCAAATGGAATAGAATGGTCCTTATAGTTTTTGCATCAGTATGCACTTTGAAATCAACATCATTTCTAATCTTGAAATGTATTTTCTCAAAATTAGGCGTGTTGCTGACCGATGACAAACAATCTGAAATAATATCATCCAGATCCACCTCGGACGGATTCATCTCCTTTTCCTTGATCTTGGTTAGATCGATCAAATTGTGAAGGATCTTATCCAGGCGCAACACACTTTTGTGATAATGCTCAAAGTATTCCATCGCGTGAGAATTTTCTTTGAACTCTGTTTGTACTACATTAAATAAACCCATTAAAGAAGCTACCGGTCCTCTTAGATCGTGCGAGGCCCGGTAAATAAAAGTATCCAGTTCATTGCTTTTAAAAACCAGTTCTTGTTCGGCATGCTTGCGGTCTGTTATGTCCTGGGCAACTGATATAATTAGTTTGGGTTGGCCATTTGGATCCTTTATTATGTTGGTAGTGAGATATACCCAAATCACTTTACCTGTTTTGGCAATTAAGCGCTTTTCCAGGGAAAATGAATCTAACTCACCCTGGCATAGTAAGTTTAACAATCTTTTACTTTCAGGCACATCCTTTGGATGGGTAATGCTTAAGGGTGGCAATGCCGCAAATTCATCTGGAGTATATTCAATCAGATCATAAAATTTGTGATTAGCCTGGATTACCTGAAGGTTGATGTTACTTAATACCACGCTAACAGCAGCCTGTCTAAACACAGATTGGAAATTAATTTGCAGTGCCTTTAGGCTAGCCTGAACTTCTTTTCGTTCCTTGATGTCCTCCATGCACCAGACAATGCGATTAACCCTGGCTTGGCTGTCCTGTACAGGAAACATATTTATCTCGTACCAATGCCCGGGGCTATTTTCGAATTCTATTTGACTGGTCATATGCAAGGTGATTCCTTCAAGCACTTGTGTCAAAGCTTCAGCAAAGTCCTTCTTAGCCTCATTGGGTAAAAACTCTTCCAGGTGCATTCCTAGTCTGAGTTCCTTGCCACTCAAGGCATGAATATTCGTTTCAGCACTGCGGTTGAAGGCAACTATTTTATAATCACTGTCCATTAGGATCAGTGATTGATTTCCCTGTTTATCTATCTTTTGGTCAATTCCCTTGCCGCCATTTCCAATAATCTCACTGGAAGTACTTATGATTTGGAAATTTTCCAACAATGAAACATCATTTTTTAAGATGTTGGATTCCGGCAGCGAGACGTCTTCTGGATGACCGTTGGTAATAGAGGAGCCATCAATCCGAGGTGCGTGTTGGTGGCGCAAAATATTGCTTAACCCCTTTTTAAGCTCCTCAAGTTGATCTATTAAATTAGAGCGGTCCACCTGTTTTGCCATAATATTTAAAAATAAACGGTGAACGGATCATCCGCATTAGTTATACTAATATAGTACTTTTAATAGTGAATCTTTAACCAGAGGACTCCAACATTCTCCCGATTTGCATTTTAATAATGTAAGAGCCTTATAATAAAGAATAAATAATATGAGTATTAATCCTACAATGTAAGATTGAAACCATTTTTTATTGTTCTTGCTCTTAGTAATTCTTATATTTATTTAGGGTTAAATGCTCTAAAATCAAGATCCATTATAACGAAAAGAATATTACATGCGATATTCAATTCAACTTAAAATTTCATTGCTTTTATGTACTATCCTACTGATAGCTGCAATGAAAGCAAGTGCCCAGGATTTTATACTTTTCAACGTTGAGAAAGAAGTACCACCTAAAGAGGAGATGGTACTGGTTTATGGGCATATCCTGGATGCAACCTCCAATGAACCTATCCAGGGTTATATCAATTTTGAAAAAATGCCACGAGCCAACAATGTTGGTCGCATATCAAACGGAAATGACGGCCGTTATAATCTGCACATGTTGGACAAAATGAAGTACACGCTGGAGATTGCCGCCCAAGGGTACATCACGGTGTTCGATGTGGTAGATATAGAAGATATTGACCAGGATGGCCAAATCAAGAGGGACTATTTATTGACCAAAGCGGTGGATGGAAATATCCTTCGTATGAACAACTTGTTGTTTGAGCTGGGTCAAGCTGAAATATTAGATTCTTCATATGATGAGTTAAATAGCTTAGCTCAGATGCTGCACAATAACCTTAAAATGAAAATTCAATTGGAGGGCCATACCGACTATAGGGGCAACCCCGATCGAAATATGAAGCTTTCGGAAGACCGGGTTTTGGCAGTAAGGGATTACCTGATCTCTCAGAACCTTAAAAAGGGCCGTATCAAGTATAAAGCCTATGGTGGAACCCACCCAATCACTACAGAAAATACAGAAGAAGCACGTTTAAAAAATCGGCGAGTGGAGGTTCGAATTCTTAAGAAATAAAAAATATTTAGAATTTTTTACCTTATTTTTGACAAGCTATCTAGCTCCTTATTGAGCAGGCAAAATAAGCAGGCATATTAATGTTTGTTTATTTTTTTTAACTATATTAAGAAGAATATAAACTTACCAATAAACTACTAACTATGGGTAGATGTCTATCACTTGTTCTGTTTTGTATTATTTCTGGATTTGCTTCGGCCCAGAATGTACAATGGGCTTCAGAGGTAATTGAATTTTCCTCAGAATTATCCCCAATGCAGTATTCAGCAAACCAAGCGCTGAATAAACCAAATGTTCTTCCAAACGGTGG
>PVMK01124898.1_pt1 | contig 47872 bp, 63 predicted proteins | sample 1853481 | NCBI WGS metagenome assembly PVMK01 (sample SAMN08533507, study PRJNA380276) | Marine sediment metagenome, whole genome shotgun sequencing project.
CTACAGTATTTAATAAGAATACTATGTGTAGTAAATAGAAGCTTATTTTAAATCTAATTCACAGATCAAAATAAATGTATAACATTTTAAAAATAAAACTTCTTCTCTTTTACTTTCTGGTTCATTCTGGGGTAAGGCACTATAGATCGATCACCGCCTGGAGGCCAAACACTATCGCATCGCGCAGGCTGAAGTGCGGATCAAAGAAGACCTGCAGATCGGGCTGCACTGTCAGCCAGCCGGTTACCTGAACACGATACGTAAACTCCACAGTTAATTGGTGCTTTGATACATCATTGCCCTGGGATCGTTGAGCGGAAAGGTAATCAGACCCGAATTTAATGAAGGCGACTCCGACCGACAAGATGTCCCGATTGCGTCCGGGCAGAGGACCCGTAAGTTTCAGACCGGTATCGAGGTCCCAGCGGATTATGCTGCGATCCTCTTCTGGTGCGAACTGAGCTCCCATAAAGGCACCGAGCTTAGATCGGCCCTTGTCGTCCACTGTGAGTACCTGGTCGATCATAGCGTATAGACCATAAGCTCCATCGACCGTTTCTCCGCTCCTCAAGCTCCTACCCGTGGCGGTTGTACCGGCGACGCCTAATTTGTAAGTACCTGATCGGTCAAACGGGTTTTGTTTCGTACCAACCTCGGCAAGGAAGAATGCACCGCCGTCGAATGACCAGTCGAAGCCTATGTTGCTGCTTATGTCCTCACCCACATCAGCAGTGTACACGCCGGCTCGTGCGTACCATCGCTTCATAGGCCTTATGTTTACATAGACTCCTGGAGCTGCTAATGGGTAGAAGGGGCCGATTTGTTTATCGCGTCCTATGCTGAGGAACTCAAACGTCGCATTGAGAAGTGCTTCGGCTTGATTCGAGACGAAGAAGTCGTCGTCGGCAGCGAGTTGGCCAACCTTGAACACGAGTCTGCCAACAAGAAGCTCCTGCCGGAGGTAGACCTCGTAGAAGCGGAAAGAGTCAGCGGCCTCCCAGGCGCTGACGAAGGTTGTCGTGAACTGACCTACCAGGTCCGTTGATGGCTGTCCGCCGTGGTACGAATGCCACCCGATGTGGAATCTTGCACCACTCCAGCCTAGGAGTCTTCCGAGGTCTGCATCGACACCCCATTGAGCAAATCCTACGTATCGGGCACCCGTTTCGAATCCTCCTCGGAGGTTAGCCCAGAAGCCGGCCGTATAGTTGGCGTAGGGATTGATTCCGCGGTCGCCGAGTTTTTCACGAAGTCCTCCCCAAGCGCCGGTCAAGTGGGGTCGCTCAAGCCAGCTTTCCTCCGGAATGGCATTTACAGTGTATATATACTGGGCTGAGATCAGCAAGAATATCAGAATCGTTCGTGTGGAAAGGTTCATTGCATTTAGCCAGAGAATTATCTATAGCTTGCGAGAGATTTACAATCTTATGGTAACCTGTATTCAGTTCTAAAGAAACAAATAGAATTAAGTGATACCATTGTGTATGTCAGATAAAGGTTATGCATATTGCCTTCATTCTGCACTTGGATACCACAGTTCGGTTCAGACGGTAGAGGATTATTACAAAAACCATACTTCACATTTAAACCGAGCTTGACAAAAGGGGAGCAGTACATTTCATTGTTATATTACTTTAGAAAGAAAAAATGGCTCTGATCTATCAATACTTAGTATTCATATACAGATTGAAGTTGAACAATCAAATTCGAGTAACGGAATAATCATTAAATTCGATAAAATGACTCATCATAAAATTATATTCTTCACTTTCAATCGATACTTTTTCAGATATTTATGGCTAATACGCCATACAATTCTGTCACTATTGGCATTGGTTATCCTGGATGCGATAGTAATCGCCCTTGTTGAGGGTATTAGTATAGGAAATTCGATGTATTTTTCGTTCATCACTGCTTTCACTATTGGATATGGAGATATAACCCCTATTACAATTATTGGCAGGGTGTTGGCCATCCTTATGGGACTTCTTGGAATAATCTTTACAGGATTAGTGGTTGCCGTAGCCACAAGAGCTCTGGTCCGTACGATTGAGGAAGAAAAAAGAATAAAAAGAATAAAATAATATTAGCGAAAACAAATATGTTTTGGGAGAAAACTATTTTATGGAGCCCTTAACTTTTGCTTTAATTGCTGCATTTGTGGTCTTATACGGAGTCGTATCAAAAAAACTTGATAGTACAATTATCTCAGGGCCTATGATTTTCGTGATATTCGGATTTATTCTGAGCAGTGATGTTACTGGATTAATTACGGGGAAAGACGATACACTTATTAACATTATAGCAACTCTTACACTGATCCTCGTTTTATTCTCCGATGCCTCACGAATCAGCCTAGGTTTGTTTAGGCGCGAGCAAGACCTGCCAAAGCGTTTATTAGGTATAGGGCTGCCCTTAACGATTTTTGTAGGTGTTTTTGCAGGACTCTTCTTGTTTACAGGGATCCCCCTGTGGCAGGCAGCAATACTGGCTACCATACTTGCTCCGACCGATGCCGCGTTGGCGCAGGCCGTTATAAATTCAGAGCGTGTACCAGGTCGAATAAGACAGGCATTGAATGTAGAGAGTGGGCTTAATGACGGTATTTGCTTCCCGATATTACTCTTATTCATTTATTTGGCTGATACAAGCGGCGGAGTGCGTCCGGCTTCATACTGGATATCATTCGTAACATTTCAACTGATACTCGGACCCGTTGTCGGAGCCATAGTTGGTTATATCGGAGGAAAAGTTGTTTTATGGGGTCTAAATAAGAATTGGATGTCTTCTAATTTTCAGCGTCTCTCAGGTTTTGCTTTAGCCGTGATGGCATACTTCGCTGCCGATTTGGTTGGAGGGAATGGATTTATGTCAGCGTTTTTTGCCGGGCTAATCTTTGGCAATGTAGCCCGTCAAGTAAGCGGTCCAATCTATGATTTCGGAGAGGCGGAGGGACAGCTATTCATACTGCTTACATTTATGCTCTTCGGTGCAGTTATGGTTCCTGATGCCTTCGGGGGTATAAGCTGGCGTTATATTCTTTACGCAATCATTAGTTTATCTGTGATACGCATCATCCCGGTTGCAATCAGCGTTATAGGTGAAAAGCTGACATTCCCTACTATACTATATATGGGCTGGTTTGGGCCCCGTGGCGCGGCATCAATTCTTTATGTGTTGATCGTGGTAGATAAGCATGATTTCAGTGCTGAAAATATAATATTTAACGTAACGGCTATTACAGTATTGCTGAGCGTATTCCTTCATGGATTGACTGCCGTGCCTGGAGCTAATGCTTACGCTGCTACACTTGATAATACCCCGCCCGAGAGTAAAAGCTCTGAAATGAAAGAGGTTCGGGTTTTACCTACCCGTGCAAAACATATAAATCATTGAACATTTAGCGAATTTATTAAGCAAGTATGGGTAATTTGTACTTGATCTGACCTTCTCCCTGAGAACTGGATCTATTATAGGGGGGGCAGGTCACCCCCGTATGCACCAATTCCCGACGATGAGCTTACGGGAACAAGAGAGTTAGTCTTTGATACCGTGGATAATGACGGACAGTTCCCTTCCGGCTACACACCCGATACTGCAAACATTATTGACGGCAGCCTATATCAAGAGGATGTTGTAAATCAAACCATTCAACTGGGAGCAGTTGAGGAGTGGACTATAATAAATAATGCCAGCGAAGTCCATAATTTCCACATCCACACAAACTCATTTGAGCTTATAGAAAGAAACGGAGTTGCCGAAGACCCACCTCTTTGGGGGGATACAGTAGTACTTCCTGCGGGTGGTTCAGTTAAATTCCGCTCACGTTTTCTGGACTTCACGGGCACATATGTTCTTCACTGCCACATTATCGATCATGAAGACCTTGGAATGATGCAGAATGTCGAAGTTATAGCTTAAGATCATATAAGAATCACCTCTCAAGAAGTATCCTTGAGGGTTGAGGTACTTTCTTAAGTATTACCCCGTATTTATCTACAATATTGACTTTTATATGCTCCATCGCTTCTTCAATTGAATCGGTAACGAAAAAGAGATCAATGTCTTCAGGGCTTATTGTCCCCTCTTTAACCATCAGATCTAAAAACTCCATGAGCGGGGTAAAATACTCTTTCCCAATCAGAATTACGGGGAAGTTAAATATCTTTTTTGTCTGGATGAGCGTGATTACTTCAAATAGCTCATCCATCGTGCCCGTGCCCCCGGGCATAACGACAAAAGCGTAAGAATATTTAAGGAGCATTACTTTTCTAACGAAGAAGTAGTTAAAGTTGATCATTACATCTAGGTATGGATTTGGCTCCTGCTCAAACGGGAGAACAATATTGCAACCGATCGAAGTTCCTCCGGCTTCCTTAGCTCCTCGGTTTGCAGCTTCCATTATTCCCGGACCGCCGCCGGTCATTACACCAAATCCCATATTTACAAGCTCACTGCCCACCTGTCTGGCATTTTGGTAATAGGGGCTATCTTCCTCAGTCCTCGCAGAGCCAAAAACGGTTACCAGGGGACCTACAAAATGTAAAGAACGGAACCCGTAGAGGAGCCCCCACATAACTCGGAGCAAAAATCCGAACTCACGTAGCCTCGAATGAGGTCCTTCTAAAAACACTCTCTCTTCCATCTCTTCTTCTGTACGCGGTTTTTTTCTTAAAAAGTTAGTAATCCATTCCAGCATGGCAGTCCCCTTGTCTGTAATTAGTTGAAAACCTATTATACCTACTTATTGGATGGAGAATCCCAAGATAAGGTTCTGTTCTAAACAAGATTGTTTAAGTGGGCTAAACTCCCATCTTCTGAGCCAAGTCCAAGATGTCCCTTGCAATAATATCAAAGGGCATTTCCTCTCTTTCGTCCGTTTTGCCCTCCGGGCCAAACTCAAGCGGGCGTGAGATGTAAGCCGTTTTAAGCCCAAGAGCGCTTGCCGCTTCAAGGTCGTCCCTGTGAGCTGCAACCATCATGACCTGTTTCGGATCAAGGTCAAGAAGTGACGCCGCAGTTAGATATACCTCTTTATCAGGCTTATAGTGCTTTGCCAATTCGGAAGACAAAATACAGTCCCAGGGAAGCCCAGAGTACTTTGCCATATTTACGAGCAAAGAGATGTTGCCGTTTGATAGTGTAGCGACTATATATTTCTCTTTTAATCTCAAAAGCCCCTCTACAGAATCCGCCCAGGGCGTGAGTCTATGCCACGCTTTGTTTAGGTGAACTTTCTCATCCTCTGTTAGTTCCGTAATATTAAACTCGTCCAGGAGCCGCTCAAGCACCATACGGTGAAGCTCGTCTATACTCTTCCAGTCAATCTCACCTCTGCGTACCTGGTCCATTGCGGGCGCGTACCCTCCCCTCCACTTATCCGCAAAAGAAGCCCAGTCAGCGATTATCCCTTCACGCTTTCCAAGCTCGGCACATTCTCTAATTACAGAGGAGCGCCAGTCGACAACTGTACCGAACACATCAAAAGTTAGTGCTTTTACCGTAGAAAGGTTATTAGTCATTAGAGTATAAAAAAATCAGGTCACTGAGCGGGCTTTCTCCTCAGCTTTAGCGGTGAATTTCTCCCCATTCACAATAAACCTTCCGTGAGTACCTCTGGATATTTCATCCACCCCGTCGTGAGCAACTATCGAGAATAAGAGCTTCCTGCCGTCTACTTCTATTAGCTCTCCATGCACAGTCACAGTAAGCCCCGGAGGAGTTGCGGCCGTATGGTTGAGATTCACATCAATCCCAACAGATTGCTCTCTCGGAAAGTCTATGTGCTCGTTTATAAACCTTATGCATGCCCATTCAAAAAGCGCAATCATAAACCCGGTTGCGAAAACCTTTGGCATTATACTCATTTCTGGAGACTCGGGATAAATATATGGCACAGTTTTAGACTCCGGAACTGTGTAATCGAAATCAAAAGTTAGACCTGGCTTCAGTGTTTCGTACATTTCTATCCTCCTTGAGTATAGAATACATAATCTAATATAGCTTTAGTAATATAAATATAAAATCTAAAATGTCCCGTTGACATGAACTACTCAATGTGAGAATATTTCAAAAGAGGGCTGACATGCTAAAAACTCCTGAAGAATTTGAAGCAAGCCTGCGCGAGCTGCATCCCACTGTTTATATAAAGGGGAATAAGGTAGAGAGCGTAGTTGACGAGCCTCTGCTCAGGCCCGGCGTAAACGCTATATCCGTTACCTATGAGTATGCTCTTTTGCCCGAATACAAAGAAACTATGACCGCTGTCTCTCATGTTACGGGGAGAAAGGTAAACCGCCTTTTGCATATTAACACCAGCCAGGACGACCTGCTTAAGAAGCTTGAGATGACAAGGCTCCTCTGCAGAGAGACAGGCTGCGCGCAGCGCTATCTTTGCCACGACGCACTTAACGCACTCTATGAAAACACTAACAATACTGATCTGAAATACGGCACTGATTACCACGTGAAGTTTTTAAATTACCTCGAGCGCGTCCAAGACGAGGACCTCACAATGTGCGTCGCTATGACTGACGCCAAGGGCGATAGAACCAAGCGCCCGCATGAGCAGCACGACCCTGATTTGTATTTGCGGATAGTTGATAAGAACGAAGACGGAATTGTAGTAAGAGGGATTAAAGCTATCGTAACCGGGGCTCCATATACTCACGAAATATTAGTACTGCCAACCAGAAATATGACTTTTCAGGATAAGGACTACGCAGTATCGTTTGCTATTCCTATTGATGCTCCAGGAATTGAGCTTGTGTCCCGCCAGGCAGGAAGACCCGGCGAATCAGGCGCTCCGCTCACTTCAAGATACGGCCAGGCAACAGCGCAGATACTTTTTGACGATGTGTTTATCCCATGGGACAGTGTGTTCCTGGCGGGAGAGTGGGATTTTGCGGGCTCACTCACTGAGTCGTTCGCAACTCATCACAGAGTAAGCTGTATCGGGGCACGCGCCGGAATGGGCGATATGCTTATCGGAGCAACCGCGGCACTGGCTGAGGCAAACGGCCTTGACCCGCAAAAGACAGGCCACGTAAGAAACAAGATTGCGGATTTAATAAAATATGTAGAATCCTTCTATGCGTGCGGCGTAACCTCTGCCGTGTTCGGAAGCGAAACCCGCGCGGGCAATTTCATACCCGACCCCATTTATTCAAACATCGGAAAGTTAATGCAGGGCATACACATTTATGATATGTTCAGAATAGTGCACGACACCTCGGGCGGCATACTAGTATCGTCTCCCTACCCCGAGGATATGGAAACCCCCGATATTGGGGAGAGGTTAAACCGCTATTTACAGGGGCGTGAGGACATCCCCACCGATTATAGAATTTCAGTAGCAAGGTTATTAGAAGATATCACCGCGTCGTATCAGGGAGGCTGGTATTCGGTGATTAGCATCTCAGGCGGCGGCTCCCCTGAAGCTACGAGACTGGAGATAATGCGCAAATATGACATCGAAGAGCGTAAATCACTAATAGAAAAAATAACCGGGGTATAAGGAACACCATGTCAGATTTAAAGCGTAATTCGGAAAGTAAAGAAGAAGAGCACTGCATTGAATGCCCGGCCGGGCTTGATGAGTGTGTAGAGTGCGGCGCATGCGATCATTGTGAACACGACGCTGCGCTTGATGAGAACGAGCTCCCCCCAAACTGGCTCAGATTTATCGAAAAGAGTAAAGAAAGAAGTTCATAAATCCACGGAAATAAATTTAGAAAGTAATCCCGTCAACATTACTAATTAATTTTAGTAAAGATGCCACTTTAGCAATCGGCAGCTAAAAAAAACGCGGTGCCCTTGCCGCAGTCGAGAACTGATGGACAATCCTACAGTAGCGACAAGGGGAACCACAATACAGTGTTCCCTCACCGTTAAATAGTACGTACTTAAGTTTGAGATTGGATGAAAAAATAGAAAAAAAAGTAAAAATAACTATAAACGACCCGTTTTCTTATACTTTCTAATGAATAGTTAATACTGATAAGGCACAAAATAGGGTGCAATGGATTAGTACAAGAACTTATATATAGAGGTCGAATTAGTTTTTATTTTTTAAATCTTTCAGAATTTCTCTTTCCAGAGCCGATCTCGATTCAAAATCCTGAAGGGGTATTACTTCCCACTCCATTGCGCCCCACATGGATAGTGAACGCAGTGTACGGTCCACATCGTCATGTGATTCAGCTTCAACTATGAATACAAATGAGCGCTCTCCTATTGGGACTCCCCCTACAATAGCCCCTTCACCCTCAAGCTCTTCGAGTTCATCAAATGCGGGAAGTACAACGTTTTCTATAATCTCTATAGCTTCATCTGCAGAAAAAAATCCCGGACCTTCGGTCCCCGTTACTAGGTATTTCATAATACTCCCTCCCATAATTTTTAATTTGAGAATTTATATGAGCGATAATACTATCATATAAAACCTAAATCGGCCTATTCTTCTCTTTTTAATAAGTAGTAGACGATTGTACATGCCATAATGTTTATTTTATTTGAAATATATTGCCAAAGTTGACAAAAAAAGGATAAGAATAGAATAGAGTCAAAAATGTACAAAAAAATGCTGCTTAAGCCCATCCGAGCTTAAGCAGCACAATTATGCCGCAAACTGGGGTTGCCCATCCCATTGTCTTTTTCAATTGCGGCCAAGGAATTTGATTTAGAATTTATATTTCAGCCCCCCCGCTTGGAACAAATCTTAATTTAAAGACCAACATCCTATCCCTGAATCCAAGATGGCGGTAGGTGGAGGGAACGGACCCTGGGACAAAGATGTTGGATTAGGTAGTCAATATAAAGATTCGTCTGCTTCATACTAATGTGTTTATGATGTCCAACCGATATAATCAGGATTTTATTCCCCTTCTATATATATACACAATAATTAGTGACAAAATATTCCCGAAAATTAAAAAATCTATAGATTTGAAACAAGTCTTAATTTAAAGACCAACATCCTATCCCTGAATCCAAGATGGCGGTAGGTGGAGGGAACGGACCCTGGGATAAGGATGTTGGCTTAGGTAGTCAATATAAAAATTCGACTTCTTCACACTAATGCGTTTTCAGAGTGAAAATATTCCCAAATATAAGATTTATTATACCACCATTAGAGTCTACTTACGATACTGTAAAATAAAACAATCATTTTGTCAATGCATATACGGACCCAACTAAGATCAGGCTTACCCACTATTTATATATATAGTATTTCAATCTATCTTGACGAGCTGATTGCTATTACACCTAACTTACTCAAAAAACCTTACTAAAAGAACGAACGTTTGTATTCTGATTAAACTAATACCAAAAGCAAGTAGGTTTCTATAGTTAGTAATGGTTGAAAATTACTAGTTTTTAGAAAAGTGTCGATAAAAAAATAGGGGCGAGAGTTTTAAATTCTGCGCCCCTTTTATAATCGAATATTATTTAAGCATATCACGCATTTTCTCAAGGCAAATGCGGTAATGATCACCAAACTGTTTAAATTTTTCGTCCTTTAGGAGATCCTTAAGTCTACTAGAAATTTCAGTTTTTTCGTCCTCCGGGAGCTCTGAGAGGCTTTGGTCGGAAAGAAATACAGCTACAAAGCAGGCTATCTTGTCACCACCGTCTATAAAAATATCGCTCAGCATTTTTACTGAGCCCTCAGTGTTAGATTCCCCCAATATGAATACACATGCCTCTTGCCATACGTGTGAGCGGTCCTCAAACATCTTTTTAAGGCTGTGCCAGTTAAGGTCGGTAAATCCCCAGACCAAGTCCTCTGCCTCCCTGTAGTCTTTCTCGTACCAATTCTCTCCGGGATGCATGTTACCGTTTGCGGTATTTTCTTTAAGGTGTTTATCTAGCAGGTCAGTTGCGTCTAAGTTTGCCATTTGCTACTCCGATTGTTTTAGCTTTGCCCCGTAAATGAAACGGAGCGCAACTATTTTACACGATTTTGCGGTAAATATGCCAAAGAGCCCGATTCCAGTAGATTTTAAGGGCATACAAAATCTTTTCTGAATCTATTAGTCAGGGAGCCGCATCCTGTCTTTTCGAGCCCATTCGGTTGTGCTCAGAGCTGGCTCCGAGAGAAATTTTTCTCTTCACATCAATTGACCTTTTCAAACATACGTCTATATAATTCGCTTTTTAAACTCAGTTTAAAAATTTGCACCGCTATGAATAGACCACTCAATTTAAGCTAAAAGAGGAAAGGACTAACCAAGCACATCAACACCGCCTCAAAGTCGGGGACAAAAGGAAGGTCACCAAATTGAGGCAATTCAAGCTTGTTCACAGGTGTTGCCATCATTGAGTCATAGGAAAACGGGCTCCCCAGGTCAAGGGATTCGATCCTAACTCTGAGCCCAGAAATCAGAGACTCAGACCCAGCCGGCTTAGGCACTCTGCAAAGAAACAGGTTCTGAATCGGTGTCAATCCCGCGGGCGCTGTGGTAAATGATTGGTTTAATTGAGTTTGGTCTATGGTGACCTCAAAATCGACACCGTTTAGGGTTAATGTAATTTTCACCTCTTTAGAAAGATCAGGCTTTGGAGCGTAAGTCGTAGAGATGAGTAGCATATCGGTAGCCCTTAGAATCATCTCCGCCTGAATGTCATCGAGTAATGCCTGGCTGAATGTAAGCATTATACTCGCATTGCCAGGTACCTCGAGCTGACTCCCGAGAAAACCCTCTGATAATTCATTTATGATAATATCTGGAGGTGTGAATTCTACGATCTCATTAAATGTCTCGCTTTCATTGTCTAAGATAATACCGCCATTGAAACGCTCTACTCTCACCGCATCAGCAATAACAAACCCGTTAGCCCCTTGGTCACTAAGCTCGACAGTTAGCTGAGTACCACTGGCTTTGACTACTCCGAGTATTTCGAAGAATTCATCCTCATCCTGAAAATCGTCCGGCGCTAATTGCTGATCCACTTCTAATATTATTAGATCAGCACCATCCATAATCGTAAAAGTTGAGTTTGAAGCCCTGTCAGGACCCGGGTCCCACGTTGCAGAAACATTATATAAACCGTTAGGCAGATTAGTGAAACTCCATGTTGCAGTATTCCCCTCACCCGCAGGGCTAAAGTCTATATCTCCGTTAAAACCCTGCCCTCCTACAGCTTGGTTAGTAAAACCCGGGGCACTATAATGAGGATCGCCGTCGTCAATTATTAGAGGTGGAAAATTATAAGCCGTGATTACTCCTATATCGACCGTATTTAATAAAGTGTTGCCAATTAGTATAGTAGTATCTCCCTGTAATGGCCCAAGGGCCCCCTGGAAAAAAGAAGTCTCTTTTATCACGCTTATAGGCATGCCTGCTGCATCGATAATAAGGATATCATTTCCACCCTGGATTGGGTCAAACACGTGCCCTACAGCGCCGTCATGAAATTCGTTAGAAAAGAAAAAGCTGTCCGGATGAAAACTACCGTAGATATTAGGGAAGAAACCGTCTAATCGAACAGTATTGCCATCTTCGTCCACTACCTGGGTCTGATTAGATGTGATGTCCATAAAAATGCCGCTAATGGCGTCTGTGTAACTAACTTCATCCAAATTTTGAGGACCTTGTGGATCAAAAGCGGGACCAACGAGCACATCATGGCTTCCCGGAGCTTCAATTATGATATCGTCCCCGCTCTCTCCGTCTACTATGTCGTCATCGGGACCGCCGTCCAGTATATCGTTACCGTTTCCGCCAAGGAGGTTATCATTCCCCTCTGTCCCCGCAAATCCTGTCGTTCCCTCCCCTGCCGTCAATCGTGTCATTTCCGCCCAGGCCTCTTATTACATCGTTCCCTTCAGTACCTACTAAATTATCATCTCCCTCTGTTCCTGTAATGGTAACGATAAAACCGTCACACACGCTAACGAAGGGATCGTTGTTATTACCGCCGTCGCCGTTATTATCTCCGCCTCCGCCACAAGCCATAGGCAGCGTCATTAAAAATATTCCAATTAATATCTTCTTAAGATTTAGTTTATGGGGGAGGCAATTCACACCATACTCCGTAAGCAGTTAGTTGAGATATAATTTCTTATATACATACTATACCTGCGGATTATCTTATATTTGCAATCCCAATGTCAAGCAAGAGAAATGACCCGCTTTAAACTTGGATGAAAAAGCAGAAATGATTATAATAGTTTTACTCGAGCTACTCCGGAGCGTAAATACAAATGGGAAGCAAGAAGAACGACAAAAAGAATCACAAAAAACTAGATGACAAGACTTATGAGAAGGAGCTCCGTAAATTACAGACAGAGCTTGTAAAGCTTCAGGGCTGGGTTAAGCAAAAGGGAAAGAAAATAGTTGTACTTTTTGAGGGAAGGGACGCAGCCGGGAAAGGGGGCATGATCAAGCGCATTACCGAGCCCTTGAATCATCGTATCTGCCGGGTTGTAGCTCTTGGCGTGCCTACTGAGAAAGAAAAAACAGAGTGGTACTTTCAGCGTTATGTTCCCCACTTACCTGCAGCCGGGGAGATAGTGCTGTTTGATAGAAGTTGGTATAACCGCGCAGGTGTAGAAAAGGTTATGGGCTTTTGCACGCAAGATCAATACAAAGAATTTTTACGCATATGTCCCGGGTTTGAGGAAGCCCTAATCCGCTCGGGAGTGATGCTTTTTAAATACTGGCTAGACATATCCGAAGAAGAGCAGAAAGAGAGATTCCAGGAAAGGTTAGATAACCCGATGAAGCAGTGGAAAATAAGCCCCATGGATATGAAAGCACGCACACGGTGGTATGACTATACACAAGCGAAAGACGAAATGTTTAAATATACAGATAAGAAAATATCCCCATGGTACGTAGTGAATGCTAACGATAAAAAGCGCGCCAGGCTTAATTGTATAAGCCATATGTTAAGCCATATCCCTTATGAAGAAATCTCCAGAAAGAAGCTTAGGCTCCCGCCCCTACAGGAGAAAAAAAATTATAAAAGATCCATTATTTTAGATAAAACCTTCGTCCCCGAAAAATACTAACACACGTAGTGTGCTCATTTTCTATATCTAAGATGCTACAGTGTTTATGAAAACTCTTAGATCTCATAAATCTAATGTGCAAGTTAGAAACTTTCTTGATGCACTCTCATGGAGGCAGTGTCCGCTAAAAGATATAAGACTGAAAGAATATCTTTGTTCAGAGAATTAATCGGTTAATATTAATGGATACGAGCAGAACAGGGGGGTACAGGAAATGAGAAAGTTCTTGATGTTATTTTTCGCTTTCGCTATTGCACTTAGCTTTGGAATAACAAACACGTTAGCGGCCGATCAAAATGAGGATATGGATAAAATGAAAGCAGAGGCGATGGCCAAATGGCAGGAATATGCAACACCCAGTGAAGGCCATAAAGTTATGGAGCAGCTAGTTGGCAACTGGGATTATTCGCTTAAATACTGGACGTCCCCGCATGCTCCACCTGAACAGTCCACAGGAACAAATGACATTAAATGGATCCTTGGTAACCGCTTTTTAGAGATGGATGTCAAGGGAACTTCTATGGAACAGCCTTTTCAAGGAATGGGGATTATAGGTTATGACAATGCAAAAAAAGAATACGTAAATACCTGGATTGATACTATGGGAACCGGAATGATGAACGCAACTGGCAGCTATAACGCTGAGACTAAAACGATGACGGAAAAAGGGACATTCACTGACCCTATGACAGGCGAGCAGTCATTCAAAGGTGTCACCAAATTTATTGATGACAACCGTTTCAACTATGAAATGTATATATCCAACCCCGACGGAACTGAATTTCGCAACATGGAAATAAATTACACACGAAAGAAGTAATTCTACATAACATAAACTTATATAACTCCTACCCCGCCTATGAATAAAAGGTGGGATAGGGAGCTTTCTTATATCCCGTTTATTTCAGAGATACCATTTTAATAAATAGTGTGGTAGAATGTTGTTAGTTATTTGCTATATATGATATATAGAATTAGGTAGGGGCCTCTCTTTAGTAAATAAAGAGGGGCCTTTTTTTATTGGTTGAGCTAAAAACACATCCCTCAAATATAAATCTCCTCTTAGTATTTCACCCAAGTAATTTATCCCATATAATATTTAACAGGAACTAAACTATGACGAACGCTCAATCTAAGAATACTGATCCGGAAATACCAGAGGACATCTCAACCGAGATATTCATTAACAACTGGAGAATTTATAGGAAGATCATTGAGAATGACAATATGTCGCACAGAGAGGGCTATGCCAAGTTGAGAGAGATCTTAATTGAGGAAATGAGGCACCCGTTTATCTTCGTAGACCTCGCATGTGGAGATGCTTACTACTCTTCGAAGGTTCTTCAGGATACTAAAGTCGAAAAATATATCGGGATCGATGTTTCAGAGGAGGCGCTTTCACTAGCAAAAGACGAATTCAGGGACACGAGTATAGAGGCCCGTTTTTTAAGAGCAGATTTTATAAACTTTGCTGAAATTATAGATAAGCCTGCAGATGTAATATGGGTAGGATTCTCACTCCATCATCTTGATACGCCTGATAAACTGCAGTTTATGAAAAAGGCCAAAAAAGCGCTCTCTAATGACGGCATATTTATAATATATGAACCTATATTGCTAGAAGGCGAAGACAGGAGCAATTATTATAATAGATTTAAACAAACTTTTGATATTCACTGGTCAGGGCTTACCAAAGAAGAGGGGGAATTTCTGCTTGAGCATGTAAGAGAATCTGAAAAACCTGAAACTTCAAAAGACTGGATTAAACTCGGGAATGAGGCCGGTTTCTCCAACGTCAAAAAAGTCTTTTCTGAAAAAACCGGCTTATACGAACTATTTAAATTCAAGTAGTGCGCTAAATTTTATAACAAGTCATCCTTTATAGTCTATGTAAAGTACTCTGTACCCGACGTAGGGAGTAACGCCGCATCAGGAAAGTTCATAGCCAACGTTTGCAACAAAGTTCCTTATATACGGGGGAAATACCAGGTCGTACTATGTTCTTCACTCAGGCAAGATTGATCCCGCGTCAATTTCAACTGCGAATGCGAATGAACGGGTGAATATGGCCTCTGCAAGCTTCTGTGTACGGCCTTTAATGCCAATTACTTCCGTGTGGAAATGAACGGGATAGCAAAGAAATGCTAGCGTTCCCAGGCGGAAATCGTAGACGGCTTCTTCCCACGGGTACTCTCTTACGCCTTGTTCTATAAGTGTATCGTGCCATCTCTTGAGTACTTCGAACTGATGCCCTTTGCGCTCTTTAGGCAATTCGCTACCGCCCATAAGTCTGGCAACATCAAACGCACCTATGCTCTTTACCGTAAGCTGCCAATCCAGTATTAATATTGAGTCATCAGAACCTAAAGGGGGAAAGAGCAAATTGTCCTCTCTTAGATCGGAGTGAACTATTGTCTTGGGCCTTTTCTGTATCTCATCTTTTTTCCAGTCTATAAAACGAGCCAACTTCCCGCAGAGCTCACGCCCTTTATCATCCAGACAATATCCGTAATGCTCGACGAACGACTCCCATTTATCTGCATAATCATCACTCATTCCGTTGGTGTCCGGCATCCATGTAAGTTTTTCCAGAGTATCATTATTCCAGTACTGAGCCTGTATCCTGGCAATCTCTTCAACAGTGGTCATGACCTGCCGCTCATGCATTCCAACTACCTGATCACCGGGGATATAATAACTTAAATCTTCCATGACCATAGAATAAGCAGGAGGTTGATCGACTGCGTAGTATAATTTGGGAAGACGAATCGAAAGGTTGGCCGCAACATCCCTGTAAAAGTGGATCTCTCTTTGAAAAGCGTTTAGCTCATCACCAAAATCTTTGAATCCCCCTTCTTCAGGCTCAATTTTAACAACTACAGAGACGGGAGCGTCTTTTTCGATTGTATCGTATTCTATCTTGACTTGCACAACAGAACTAAGAAACCCCTTTGCGTCACCAATTATCTTTTTCTCGATTGATTTTACTGACGCGTCTTTTAGATAACCCCCTTCTCTAAGAGCGTGAGTAAGCCACTGGGGAGTTATCTCTTCAACGTGCATTGGGTCTTTGATTGCCATAATTGAAATTATATAGAACTATGTAGAAGTTTCAATAATAGAACACAGCATCAAAAAATTTATTTTTCCACTTCTCCGATCAAACGTTTTGCGTCTGCATCGGGTAGGCGTAATTTTACTGCAAGCCAGAATATGGCGAGTGAGAATATGGTTAAGGTTACAAGCGCTTCTATTTGAGATAAGATACCGAGCCCGCCGCCGAATGTGCCGAGGTATGAAATAACCGCAAGGCCGATCAAGTAAGGCAGCATCCATATGCCTTGACGCGTGTGAAGTGGCTCGGCCCCCTGCCCTCTCAGATATCTAATTGCCCCCATCACAGCTACACCAATTATAGCGAGCAGAAACACTTTCCAGTTTGTATTCCATCCGGTCCAGTAAACCACAAATCCTACAAATACAAATGAGATGGCAGAAAGAGCCATCCCAAAGGGAAGACGGAAAGGTCTTTTGTAATCAGGCATTTGATACCGGAGTGCAACCATCGACACCGGGCCGCTAGCAAATGAGAGCACGATTGCTGAGCTAATAAAACTCACAAGCTCATCCCAGCCCGGAAAGGGGAGGAATAAAAACATCCCGGCCGCGAAATTAAAAAGAAGACTCCAGATGGGGACATTAAAGCGGTTTAATTTCTCAAAGATCTGAGGAAACTGGCGGTTCTTCGACATCGCGTAGAGTATGCGAGCCGTGGCGCCTGCGTATGCAAGCCCGGTTCCGGCAGGCGACGCAACAGCGTCAACGTATAGAGCCACGGTTAGCCAGCTAAGTCCAAGCACAGCTGCGAATGCGGCAAATGGACCCCCGGGTATGTTCTCGGTAATCCCACTCCACCCGTTTTGCAGATGGTCTTCGGGAATCACACCTATAAATGCCACCTGGAGGAGTATATATATTATAAGGCTTATAAGCACAGCCCCAATCATGGCAAGGGGCACATCCCGCCCCGGGTTTTTGGCTTCCCCGGCAAGGTCCATCACAAGTCGAAAACCGAAAAAGCAAAACATAATGCCGCCTGAGGATACTGCTGCAAAAATACCGGCCACGCCATTGGGGACAAAGCCTCCGAAATTTGTAAAATTGCCGTCATTAAAACCGACAGCAATAAGTACCAGAGCCACTGTGATCGGAACTAGAATTTTCCATATAGTAATACCGGTATTGGCCCTGGCGAGCCATTTAACGCCCAACATATTGACTACGGTCATTACCATCATCAGCACCGTCGCCACTACGAGTCCAAGGTTTGTAAGTACACGGTCCCCGTGCTCATTTATAGTAAGCCAGGGCAGATAGTTTGAGGAGTAATCCAGTATGGCGGTTACTTCTATTGGCGCAGTTGTGACGTAGGCTATCCAGCAGAGCCACCCGGCCGTGAAGCTCGATAAGGTGCCGTGAGAGAAATAAGGGATACGGGCAATCGCTCCCGCAACAGGAACCATACCGCCCATCTCAGCGAACACCAGAGTTAGAATGATCGATATCCCGCCCCCTATTACCCAGGATATAAGTGACCCCGGACCCGCGTACTGGGCAGCATAGAGGGAAGCAAAGAGCCACCCTGAGCCGATTATTCCAGTAACCGCTGTAAAAAGGAGAGCTACAAAGCCTATCTCGCGTTTTAGTTTTCTAGCTTCGGATGAACTATTTTCAGTCAAGAATCAGCCTTCTAAATTAAGTATTATAGTGTCCCTTGCAACTACAGGACTAGAACATTATCCATACAAGTGAGGGCAAGTGTCAATCAGTGCATATCTAAGCAAAAATATATTGCGATTGGAAATTCTTTACTCTAAGCCCGCTCCGGACTTTGAAAATCATCCAGAATTTAATAGACCCCATTAAACGGGTTAAACTCAAGCTCATTTGAGTTACGCTTGCCCACGGCTTCAAAATCGATGAGCTTTACTTGCCGCCCCCTATTCTTAGCCCTGCTCATCATATCATGCTCCATAGTGCCTTCTTTGAGCTTGTAGGTAAAAACAATAACCAGATCAACCTGGTGTTCCTGGAGCATTAATTGGTTTCTTCTGAACCAGGCACTATGACCGTAAGCTTTGTTAGCAGGATGGATTATGCGGTCTATACCGAGATCCCTGCAGGTCCTCTCGGCTACAGCTTCAGGCCCAGGCTCTCCTCCGTGTATTATCAGGAGCTTCTGGCCGTGAATCCTGCACCACCTGTAAAGCCTCACTATTTCATCTTGAACGACAAGGTCGAAATTCCAGCTTGGAGAACCGCAAATAATCACTCGCATTTTTTTTATCCCTGCACCCCTACAGAGAAAAAAACGCATATTGGCTAGATCAACACATTAGAGCCTAATCTTCCGCCAGCGGTTTATTTATGATACATAGATATATAGCAAATTAATAGAGAGTAAGTAAGAGGTGCCGCTCTTTTTCCAGGTCATAGTCCTCGCGATATTACCTCGGATATATTATTTACGGGAAACGGTGCCGAAGATACCATAATCGACGCTAACTCTATTGACAGAGTTTGTCATATAATCGGCGGTGGTGGCTCTATAGCTCCTGCAAATACTGCAGGTACAGCGTTTCCACTTTACTTGCTGATTCCGGCATTAATATTTTTAAGAAGGCTGAGACGAGGTTTCAAATAATTAATTCTGTGTATGAAGCGGCTCTGTTACATTTAGCTTCAAAAAGAAAGATGAGGCATTAAAAGAAGCCGGGATCTCGCCCTCTAAAACTCGGGCGTCAAAAGTAATTAAATTTAAAGTTGACACGGGGTTTGATACCTGCATGACAGCGCCCGACGACCCTTTTTCGCCGAGCACGGATAGTGTGCCGCTTGGAGGGTTGGCTTTGTAAGCGGAGGAATTCTTCTCCCACATCTCTACAAAGGTTCCCACTAGAAAATGCCCAACTTCCCTTGTGGACCCAAGAAAGTAAAAGGTTACAATCGGGGTCCCGTTAAGGGTTAGCTTTCCGTCCTTAAAAGTCCCCGTATTGCCCGTTATTATAAATTGATACCGAAGGTTCTTTGAATCGTCTATAACATGGTTTTGCGCTTGTGCGAATGAGGCACTCAGAAATAAAATCAATACTATAGATATAGACAGATAAGTTTTATGTCTGATCATATTCATTGATTTATCTCTTCCACACTGGTTATTCCATAACCTGATGAGATTAGCACATTACGTGCTGTGTCAGTCTCGATAAATTTTATCCATTTCTGTGAAGCCGCAGCATTCCCGTTTTTAAGGGCGACCTGTGCCTGTTTGATAGGATTATGCATACGCGAGGGAACGATCCATGCTTTTGTTTTCTCCTCATCGTTAAGGTCAGCATAAGCTATAAGTCCAGCCTCAACCTCTCCGGACTCAACCATCTGAAGAGTCTTGACCACATTATCACCATAAACCAATTGACTCTGTACCTGTTCATAAATTCCGAGTTTTTTAAGTGTCTCTTTCGCAGCAACACCATATGGAGATTCCTTTGGTTTTGCGACCGCAAGCTTAGAAAAACCGCCCGGTACAAGAAGGTCTAATCCACTGTGAGTAAGCTCCTTCCCTTTAGCGTAAAGAGCGAGAGTGCCGAGCGCATATATCACGGGGTTACCATCTGTGTAGCCTTCTTTTTGTAGAATGACCGGGTAATTAGTATTAGCCGACATGTATACGTCAAACTGTGAGCCCTTTTTTATCATCTGTAAAAGAGCTTCGCTTGAATCGCTCGCAATTTTAATTGGAATGCCTGTCAGAGTAGTAAACTCCCTTCCCAGCTGTTCTGCAGTCGGAGCGAAATCAGCAGCCACAGCAAGATTTAGCGTCTCGGTCTGTCCTACGTTTTCCTGAGTATTTTCATCGGCACTAGTGAAAACAGCCCCAAGTCCCAATAGTATTGTAAAAGTAAGTAGTAGTTGTTTTAGCATTTTATCCCCTTGTTCATGTTTTTCTGCTACACGTTTTTTACCTTCTAGCTGTCTAATCGTTCATACCTGTAGGGAATGGATCTATAAACAGTGTAGAATTCCCAAATGATTTTGGCATCTCACCCTGAAGTACTCGGACCTTAAAAGAAATAGAGCCCTCTTTCACTTTTACATCCGGATTTGAAAGCTCCACCACAATGTTATTTACTCCGTCTTTGCCTAAGATTGAGAGTGTAGCGTTTGGCGGGTCAGCTCTGAAACTGTCAGACCCCTTATCCCATCCCTGTGCAAACACTTCAATGCTCAACATGCCGGATAGTCTTGCGGGGCGGTCTGAAAAATAAACCACAAGCGGCACATCCTTAAGTGTAAGCCTACCGTTCTCAAACGTGCCGGATTTGGCGCTTAGAGCGTATAAGAACTTTGGCGCGTCAACTTCGTTTATCACAGGATTTGCCTGAGCTAATACTACGCCCATGCTGAATATAGTTGTCATGAATAATAATAAAATTAATCTCACAGGTACACCCTCCTAATGGTTTTGTAAAGTTAAATGCTTACTGTCTTTGGAATATTATAACCATAAATTATGATCAATATAGAATCCATAAAATATTATTATTCACAATGAGCCGGATGAAGAAATCCCAGAGATGCGTGCTCGACCACTATAAGTAAAATCAGAGCAGCTCTTAGATAATCGAGATAAAAATACGTGAAGCCGGATTATTCATTTTAAGGACTAAGACAATTAATTATCCCCAGATACCTTCTTCGTATTGAGCTTAAAGTGCTTAACTATTCCAAGCGGGTCATCGATCGTTGGTCCCTGTTCTTCGCATTTGTCTTTTGAATCTTTTTTCTTCAACTCTCCGCATATGCCCTTTGATTCTTCCATCGTTTCTTGCCTGGCTTTATAAAATGCCTCTTCCATGTTAGAAGAATTACGCATTGCGTCTGAAAGCCTTAGAGTAAACAAACCATAATCCCCAGTAGCAAGCGCAAGCTCCCCCGCTTCTGTCGCTGCTAATAAAGCAGTATCAACAAGACCGTAATCTACGTGCTTTCCTTTATATTTAAGGTACTCCTCAGCCTCCCCGGCATGACAAGTATCAGCTACTACTAATTTAGCTCGCCCCGGCACCTGATTTAAATATGACGCCAGCTCCTTATCCGTCATCCAGATTTTGGCCGTCACAGCATATAATCCGGCAAAAGGAAATCCCTCGGACCATAAAACGAACACCTCTTCTTATTGTCAGTGTTAATATCACTCACCAGCATGCCGTGCCCGTTGTAGTAAACAATCACCGCGCTATTATCCGAAGCCTTCTCTTTTAGCCACTCAAACCCCTTTACCACCCCGCCGTATGTAGCCTCGGGGTCAACGACCTCTTTCACATTTTCTTGAGGAATTCCCATAGTCTTCACTGCAGTGGCTACAAATAGATCCACGTCGTTCTTACATACCGTCCTGATTGGCTGCCACGGAGGGCAGGAGCCGATGGCTAAAATAAAGGTGTTCTTTGGGTCTATAGGTTCAGCTTTATTAACAGCATATGATACGCCTACATAGGTAAAATTAAATAGGCACAAAACTGCTGCAAGAAGTAATCCTGCATTAAATAAATTGTTCCCTTTAGATACTCTCACCTAGATAAATAGTATACTATTAAAAATATTTTTTGCTATATATAGACTTTGCTATACATAAACTTAAGAGTTTGTAGTATAAGCGGACACTGTCCGCCGGGTAGCATCCGCATTTGACTTTTTTTTGATTTTTCCATAACATCTTGCATGCACCGTTCCCCTTTATTCAAAAGTCAATGTGATTTGTTTAATATTTCGATTTATTCGTTCTCGAGTGCATATAGACACTGTTATTATTGGTGGAAAATATGACGCGATCTTCACAAAAACCAGTTGTTGGAATCATTATGGGCTCCCAGTCGGACTGGAAGACTATGGAGAACACGGCTCAAATTTTAGACACCTTAAAAATAAAATATGAGAGCAGAATTGTCTCAGCTCACAGAACCCCGGATCGTCTATTTGAGTATGCAAAGTCCGCACGCAAGCGGGGTCTTAAAGTCATAATCGCGGGCGCAGGAGGCGCGGCTCATTTGCCCGGCATGACAGCCAGTATGACTTCACTCCCAGTTCTGGGCGTGCCTGTTGAAAGCAGAGCACTTAAAGGTCTGGACAGTCTATTATCCATAGCACAGATGCCGGCAGGAATCCCCGTTGGAACTCTCGCAATCGGAACAGCCGGGGCTAAAAACGCAGCCCTTCTAGCAGCGGCTATAATCTCTACATCAGACGAAAAGGTAGCCACAAGGCTAGATCAGTTTAGGAACAAACAGACTCAAAGCATTGCAATAAAACCCAAAAAGAACCCTAGCTCAGAGATACTTAAAAAAGTTACCAAGAAGTCCTGAGCAAAGATTCTTTTTTTAATTATTAACACGCTTTAGTTCTGAGATATCAAAGTTTAAAGAGCACAGAATGAAATCTCACTCTAAAACATTAGGGATACTAGGAAGCGGACAGCTTGGGCGCATGAGCGCATTAGCTGCGGCAGAGCTTGGGATCAGGGTTCATATATACAGTCCTGACAACGACAGCCCGGCAGAGCAGGTAGCCGCCAAAACTTATGTAGGCTCCTACAGTGATAAAAGAAAATTGCGGGCATTTGCCAATAGCGTTGATGTTGTTTCATACGAGTTTGAAAACATACCGGTCTCTACAGTCCGCTACATACAGAAAATAAAACCTGTCTATCCCGACGATAAGCTTCTTGAAATCTCTCAGAACCGCATCACAGAAAAGAATTACTTAAACGAAATCGGCATATCGACAGCAAAGTGGTCGGCAATATATAGTCCGGCCGATATCGACAAGGCTGTAAAGGAGATTGGCAGCAAAAATTACATACTGAAAACCACAAGGTTCGGTTATGATGGCAAAGGACAGACTGTACACAAAGCAACTGATAGTTCTAAGAGGAGTTTTAATAAGCTAAATTCAGATGAGCTAATACTTGAAGAGATGATAGATTTTAAATGTGAGATATCAGTAATCATTGCCCGAGATAAAAAGGGTAATTCCGCAATTTACGGCCCAATTCTTAACGAGCATAAAAACCATATTCTCCACACCAGCACTGTACCTGCAAAGTTAGATTCGAAAGTTGTGGCAAAAGCAAAAAAGACCGCACGAAAGCTGGCAGACGCCGTAGGGCTTATCGGAGTGCTTGGGCTTGAGATGTTCGTAACCAAAGACGCTCGTATCCTGGCAAACGAAATTGCGCCCAGGACTCATAACTCAGGGCACTGGACGATTGACGCTTGCGCTGTCTCACAGTTTGAGCAACACGTACGCACAGTATGCGGCCTGCCCGTAGGCGACCCTACCCCTCATTCAGCAGCGGTTATGACCAACCTTATAGGGAATGATGTAAATAAGGTGAAAAAGTTCTATGAAACCAAAAGCGCCTGCATACATATATACGGAAAATCACTAACCCGTAACGGGCGCAAGATGGGACACATGACAGTTCTTAAACCCCTCAAAACACCCCAAAAATAGACCCAAGTAACGACAATATAATCCGCATGACCAGTAAATATTACTTTAGAATATAGCTAGAAACAACTTTAAGTATCTATCGTAACCTATTGCTACAACAATACATACCGACTTTGTAAACTTAAGCCACGCTTTCTCAAGAAATATAAAGCTCCTGTAGATAAGAAAGTCAGTCTGGATATGGAATTAACTTAGAGTTAGTTGGAAGAGCTTACAGCCTTATCATCTATAACGCTGTATCCTGATTGGCGAATTATGGACTTTGCCGACTCCGTTCTCAAATAGCCCATCCAGAGCTTAGAGTGTTCTTGAATCTCGTCTTTACTTAGCAGAACTGCAGCTTGCTTGATCGGCTCATGCAGTGCAGCAGGCACTATCCATGCCCACCTCTTATCAGAATCTGACAGCTCGGCATATGCAATAAACCCCGCATCCGCCTGCTTTGTCTCCACTAGCTTAAGCGACTCGTTTTCATCAGAAGTGTAAACGAGCTTACCACTTATCCCTGGATAAACCTCAAGGATTTCCATGGTCTCCATAGCCGCCTTCCCGTAACGGTTTTCTTCTGGGTTAGCTATTGCAAGCCTGGTGAATTGCCCGGACTTTAGATATTTAACTCCGGTCCAATTAACTTTCCAGGATTTACTGTATAACGCTACCGTTCCAAGAGCGTATATTGCATAGCCCTTACCAAGGGCACGCCCCTCATCGATTAGCTCCATGGGATATTTAGTATCTGAAGACATGAATACATCAAAGTCCCCGCCCTCGCGAATCATTTCTACGAGCTCTCCGTTGGTACTGCTTGTAAGTTCAACCGGGATTCCGGTCCGAGTCGTGAAGTCTCCTCTCAGAAGCTCTGCCGTAGGCGCAAAACCCAAAGCCACTGCAATACGAACGGGATCAATTTGTGTATCTACAACCGGAGCACTCTTTTTTCCGCACCCCAATAAAAAGCCTGCGAACAATATGAAAGTAAAAAGTATTCCAAGTTTTAATTTGTTAGTCATATCAGTTTTTCCTCAAGAATTATAATTTACACAGGGCTCAGACAAAGACAACTTCGTTAAATCTCCCCAATCTAAGTGGAGCCCTGCCAGTATTTAAATGTATCCACATCCATTATAGTAAGCTTGCCTTCCCACCCTGCTCCCTGGTCGAGATTCCAGAGGTTAGCAATCTTTACGGGCTTATAGTCAGGGTAATCAAGCTCTGTGTGAGTGTGGCCGATAAAAACGGTTTTGAAGGGAAATTTTTTGCCGGCCTTTTTGAGCTTAGGCGCATCAATCCTCCAGGTGTCCCGCCCAGTGTAATAGGTCTTTTCTTCAGGCTGTTTATCAACCGGGTATTTCCAGTTGAGCCCCGCGTGCACATAAAGCCTCTTTTTTTCGTCTATATAATATAGTACCGCTCGCTCGATGAATTCCGCATGCCGATTAAAAAGCTTCTGCCTCAGTTTCCCGTTTTTGTGATAAGCCTTTTTGGTAAGATTGCCCCCTTTCCTTAGCCAACGCACCACACCCGAAGGATCTCCATCCCACTGTCCCCTGAACCAGCGCCTCACATATTCGTCGTGGTTCCCGAGCACCCATATAAAATTTTTTACTTTCATTAGAAGCTCGATACACCCCGGCGCGCCGAGATGCCCGTCATAAACATCCCCTAGCGATATCAGACGGTCCTTTTTCATATCGAACTTAGAGCGCTCAAGCGCTTGAACCAGTGCTTTATAGTTTCCGTGTATATCTCCGATGCAGAGTGTTCTCATTTTTTTGTTGGGTAAAAAATAATTGTATCTTGGAACCTTGGAATTTATAATTATATACAAATCCTTGAATTCATTATAACGGAGAGAACATTATGAACTCAAATATTATTAAACCTACTTTGGTGATTTTAGTAGCCCTTTTATTATTGCCTTACCTTTCTCAGGCCCAGGATCATGGCATTAGCGGCGTCTGGTACAACGGCAACACCCAGACTCATATAAACGCCAGGTTCGGCAATACAGTAAGGCTTGATAACGGGGAAGGGAGTACTGCTACCGGATTTTTACAAACCCATGGACAATAAGAGTACTACAATGGAACGTAACCGGAGATATACGGCAAAGCGGAAACAAAATCGTCTGGTCTAACGGCACAACTTGGACACGTTTCCCGGATCAGAAAACCCATATTAGCGGCAAATGGTATCACGATGGCAAACCTACATCTATCGATGTCTATGACGATGGTTGGAGATTTACCATAACCAATGAACAGGGCCAGCAAAGTGACGGTAAAGCCCAAAGCGCAAGAGTGCTTTATATACCCTCTTTAAGCTTAACCGGTTATGTTAATATCAACGCAACCAGGATCAAATGGACAAACGGCACAGTTTGGACGCGCAGCCCAAACTCTGGCAATGATGGGCCGCTTAGAAAGTAAAATATGATTTGAATAAATCGAAATAGGATTTTATAATATATATAAGCATGAATCACTACAGAACGGAGATTATAGATATGAAATACGTTTTATTGGTAAGTGTATTTGCAATAATGGCAGTTTCACTTTTTGTACCGCAAACCTCATGGTCCCAGGTGCAAGGAATAGACGGTACGTGGTATTTTGGTGAGAAACCGCTTTCTGTCGAGATTTACGATAGAGGCTGGAGGTTTAGTGTCACTGATGAATCTGGCCAAAAAACCCATGGCAAATCGTTTAACCCAAATGTTATATATTTACCTTCTGAAAATATAACCGGTCAGATCGAGGAAGAAGCCACTATAATCAAATGGTCTGACGGCACTTACTGGTCACGTGAACCATTCAGTGGTCCAGAGACCGCCTAATTTATCCGATTAATAATTACTACTTAAGTATCTACGTTGTGGGGCACACTGATAGCGACGGTACTCTGGATTTAAATATGAACCTATCAAAAGCCAGAGCTAATTCGGTTGTTGAGGAACTTGTCTCCGTATACAGCATTGAACCATCCCGTGTTAAACCTTACGGTGTGGGTCCGCTCTCACCTGTAGAATCTAACGACACAGATCAGGGTAAATCTAAGAACAGAAGGGTCGAGCTCGTCAAACAGTAACCACTGGATAAATCAAAGTAATTCATTCTGATTTTCAATAAAGTCCGGCTATTGCAGGACTAATTCTTGATATTTGTGAATCTAGAATGTACTTTAACTATTAATTGTAACAAGTTGCATTTGCACATAATAAGTTAGTTATAAACCGCATCACCTCCGTATCTAGGATCAGTTACACAATACAAGAGAACTCATCGTTCCTCGTACAACTTAGATAGCAGAAAGATAAAGACAGGATCCCCCAAAATATTATGCTCCCCACGGAAACTATTATCACATAAAATCAGTCAAAAAATCCAGCAATTTTGTATTGAACTAAGGTTCTCCTCCTCTAAAAAACCACTTGACTTGAGCCCCCCAAATCCTCTATAATATTAATGGAGGTAGTAATAATGACAATGTGTGACAGTCCACCTTGCAATGCAGTTCACATATGATGCTTAAAACAACTGGTGAGTCGGAATATACACTCACAAAATAAATAGCCAACGGGCTATTAAATCTAAAAATAGATAAAAATAAAAGGGAGCCCTCTTAAAAAAAGCGGCTCCCTTTCTTATATCTGGAACTTGTAGTACTTTCTAAAAATCTTTACTTTTCAGACTTTTTCAAACTATAAATATATATGCCGGTTAATGCCACTGCTACGGCTACCAGTGCCCCGATTACAGATTCGGCAAACCTGAGCACAGCGTTCATTATGGGACTGATATCATTATTAACCACCGAGACGATCATCACAACCGATATAGTTATGCTGGTAGTTCTAACATGATCCCTAATATTTAAAATATGGCAAAGAAAAACACCTATTGCAATACATATAGCAAAACCGACTACAGCAAAAGTAAAGAAATAAAGATAAACACCACTGACTAAACATCCTATGAAAGAAGCTCTTATTCTCATTCTGGCAGAATTAAATGTCAACGTTTCTTTATCAGCCATAACGAAGGCACCAGAAATAACAGACCACAATCCACCTATTTCAGCAGTCCCCAAATGGAACATAGCGGTGAAGTAATAACCCAAAAGGTAGGCAACTACAGCAACAATAAAATTTTCTACAACGGCTCTAAATATCGTCGACTTTAACATGATTTAATTCCCTGGATCCGATTCTTAAAAATAATAGACATTATACTTTATTAATAATAATGGTCGAGATAAAACAACAAATAAATTAGAGGGATCAGAATTAAGAATTCCATTAATACCTTATTCTTAATCACTTAAACCAAAAAGCATTCTAAAGGTTTTCTCATCTAAAGTGTAGGAGAAATAAGTCTTTCTGAGAAGCTTTTCAAAAAAGATCTTTGACTCAAGCGCCTCTCTTTCAGGGTAGGCAAACATAACCACTAAATGCTCATCCTCTTTAGCCCCAACTTGCTCAAACATATATGCGTACTCTTTTTCAGTTATACCGTATGATATTCCATATTCAGGGCGCTCATCGGATGTGAAGAAGCCGAAGTTATCCAGTTTCTCTGCCACTGCATCGCAGATTATTCTTCCGTATTTCTTAGTTTCATCGACGTCCTTTCTGAATAGCCCCTTAATAAGCGGATATTTCGCGCAGTAGAGCTTGTTGCCATTGTTTTTGATAATCTTGCACTTGGTCTCGGGCAGCTCAACATAATAAAGTACTGAGGGGGAAACCGGATACAGCATAAGGTCTTTTACTATAGTTTTCTCAGCCACTTGATCCACCTCTCTGTAATATTAGATATCACATTAGGATATTAGATTCGAATCTTTCAAATAGAGAGATCTGCGTTGGCTTCATGAAACCTGGCGTCAAGCTCTTCTTCCGCAATTCTTCAATTTATAACTATAGTGCCTACCATACCCTTTTTTCTCGTGAGAGCCAAATATGTTCTTTTTGCCGCAGTAAAATTTATACGTACCAGGCTTTTCAGGAATAAAAGTTACAGTTGCATCCCTGCCTCCTCTGACTTCCTGTACAACATATAACCCTGACTCAGGGTCATCTATTGTGAAGTTATGAGAAAGGATAGAAGCCACACTCCTAAGTGTAATCTCAACCGGCTTCCCCGCTTCTACAGTAATTGTGTCAGGATTAAATGAGTAGCTTTCTACTATAATCTCAACTTTTTGAACTTCGTCTGAGGAATCTGAATTCTCAGCACGTAGAATATTTAGAGAAACTAGAAACAAAATTAAAAAAAGAGTAATTGTTATTCTTTTCATAACACTTCACTGCTGTTAAAAAATGTTAGGGGTTATCGTTGCCGTCGTCACAACCAATCGCCCTTTGAGAGCACGTTCCAGGACTTGAGCCCATCATGCACAGGGTATCAAAATAGGTACACATGCTATGGTCCTCTAAGATATCATCCATATTATTAATCCCGTAAGTTGTTAACTGCGCTCCGATTGTAACGAGATTGCAATCATCGTCTGCAAAATCGAGCAGCGGAGGAAGCTGGGTGCCAAAAGTTATGGTCACCTCTCCATCTACATGCTCGTATGAAAACAAGAAACAGCCGAGCCCTTGAGGTGGCAGCATCGGAATCAGGTCGTTTGTATTTACAATTCTGAAACTAATCCTGTTTAACGACTCTGTTGCTTCATAGGTACTTACAAACTGCTGTCCCCCTACTGCAGGACCTGCAAAGTTATACATTGTCACGCTATCTATCGGACCCACGTTCTGGGAGAAATCTGGGGAAAGCAAGGAATGCAAGAGCAGCCCCAAGGCTGTGCCCTGTGATAAACAGGTTATTAAAATTCCCGGTCATAGTTAGCTCATCAAGTTTAGCAAGAATCGTGCTCACTATCGGATTTGAAGCATCAAATCCATACACATCCAAAAACCCGAGTGAAACGTTACCGCCGCTTTGGCACGAAGCTCATAAGGACACCTGAAGCGCTGCTATCGTCACTAATATCATCTGTAGATATTTGCGGTGCCTCTGAACGCAACGTATATATTGTCTCCCTCAGTGGCTATAAAAGCGATCGGAATCACACTCATCGTCATCCCGCACACGTATCGTCAAAAAAACTGGACACTGCATCAAATATTACTTCCTCAAGCTTATATGGGGAAGGCACTGTAATTGCGCCCTTCCCTCCACTAATACACTGAAGCCTCTGCTCATAAGCAACCAATGCAAGCTCGCCAAGTTCGATTGCGAGTTCTAAGTCAAAACCATCAGTCGATCCTGGATCAGGATTATTACCGTTACCATTGTTCTTATTGCATCCGCCTACAACACCAAAAGAAACTATTACAAGCAGAGTAAAGAAAACAAACTAGTTTGTCTCATTTTATACCCTCCATAGATAAGTGCCTTATATATAATATAGCATAGTCCAATTTTAGGTCTAAAGTTTGGACTTACTGTCTGGAGATTTGGTAATTTAAGGGACTCTATATTATTCCACTCATAGAAGTCCCCACAACTCCTCACCCGCGATGAGCCAGGTCGAGTTTATTCGGAGAAAGAACAGTGCTGCCGCACATGCAACCACTATTATTATAGTAAGCGGATCTATGAGAGACACCCTTGCAAGCTGAATAGTTACTGCAGCCATAAGTCCGAGCGAAGCAGCGTTTACTCCATCAAGCGCAGCACCCGCTAGGGGCGATTTTCTAAGTCGGGGTATAATCGGGTTTACAGCCGCTACAAGTACAAAAGAAGGAAGAAATATTCCGACCGTAGCAATAACAGCGCCCAGGAATGCCCGCAACCAAATAGCTATGGATGTTGCTGTCGTAAGTAGAGGCCCCGGAGTCACCTGCCCTAACGCGACAACGTCAATTAGCTGCTGAGTTGTTATCCAACCTAGGGTTTGAACAAAATCCGCTTCTAAAAAAGCCAGCAGCACATAACCACTCCCGTATAGACCGCCCCTATTTTAAAAAATACTAAAAATAGCGTCGATAAAGCTATCTCCTTTGCCTGTAGCGCTGCCAGAGTTTATCTATAACAGGAGCGATAAAACTGAACATTCGTGGTCCTGTAAAATTTTTATAATTTCTTAGCAGCATTACAACTATCCCGCCAAGGAAAGATAAGAAGATTTCGTTTATTCCTAAGAAGTAGCCTGCAATGACACCTATCCCAACTAACGACGTAAGAACTCCCTTAACCGCTTTTCGTCCAAGCATGTAAAGGGCTTGAAGAACTATCGCAATAATCACAGGGTTTTATACCGTAAAAGAGCCATTCCGCCTGACTCGTAGTTCCATACTGTACATATAACCAAGTTAGAATTGTAACAAGTATTGCAGAGGGCAAGATGAAACAGGATCCTGATATTATCATTCCCCTCCATCCCGCGCGCTCAAGACCCATGTGAATCGCCATCTGGGTTGAGTTTGGTCCCCGGGATGAGGTTTGTCGCTCCGAGCAAATCCAAGAACTGCTGTTCATCTAACCACTTCCGCCGCTTAACCACCTCATCATGCATCATCGCTATATGAGCCGCGGGCCCACCGAAAGCAGTTAGACCTAATCTAAGGAAAAGTGAAGCAAGCTCTTTTAATCTTTTGGAAATGTTTTCATTCGTAGAATTCATACGCTAATCGCCATTCGTAATATGGAGTGAAAATTCCTCTAACCTTTCTATCTGAACTGCTGTAGGGCGCACAAATGAGCGTTTACGCTTTATATAAGCCCAGGCTTCGTCAATAGAATCCCCCCGACTTATAAAATAAGCGGCTGCCATTGTAGCGCTCCGGCCTAACCCCTCCCAGCAGTGTATGTAAACCTTTCCACCGTTGGAAACCTGCTCTTTAATAAAATCGACCCCTTGGTGCAAATGCTCGATCGTTGGGGCCTCATTGTCATCAGTGGGCAAGAGTAGCAGATGAATGTCTAGAAGATCTTTATGCAGGGTATAGTGATATTCACTCCGCATGTTTATTACGCCCGTAATCCCATATCTCACAAGTTTAGAAAACCCTGCCCCTCTTGGCTGACCACCTATCCATATATGCTCGTCAATCACGCTGTAGCGTTTTACAGGGCCTCCGGTAAGCCAGCGGTAAATCTTATCATAACCTGCTATACTGCCCCGCGGCTGGGCCCTTGGTAGCGAAAGTGATCAAGTAAACGTTTTAGCTCAGTAAGGTTTGTCATTGTTATTCAAAAAATCCTTTTACTTCAGGCGCAAGTACTAATAGTGCATTGTGTTTAAGCGTAATTTTAAGTGGAAAGTCTGATCCTACATCTTCCCCATCTCTAGCAGCTAACTGATGTGAAACAGGCATCACAACTACTTCTTTTGCCTGCCGGCTGAATATAGAATAGCACGGCCTGTCCCCGTGGGGCTTAGCTTTTGAAAACACTCCCTTAACTGCATGATATATGAGTGATGCGGCTGTCCACAAACTGGCTTCCCTAACTACTACTACATCAAGCTTGCCGTCTGACACATCTATGTCAGGAAGGAGCTTTACCCGTGGTAGCCCAAGGTTCCCTGAGTTACAGATTACGCACGTAACTCCCTTCACCCTCTTTCGCTTGCCGTCAATTACCATATGATAATGCGCCTGCTTCATTCTGCTTCCAACCCTCAGAGCAGTCCATAGATATGCCCAGAAACCGTACTTATCTTTTTCTTCTCTGTCAGTCATCACCGTCATAGCGGCTTCAAGCCCAATGCCGAGCCTAAGGAGAAAATGCTTCTCTCCGACGCACCCGACATCGATCTTGCGTATATTGGCTTCTTTGTTTAACAGAAAAGAGATTGCTTCCATCTTGTCATTAGGAATCTCAAGCTCACTCGCAAACACATTTGCAGTCCCGCCCGGAATAACCCCAAGAGGGACTCCAGTATTGATGAGCCCTTCTGCAACTTGCAGCATTGTACCGTCCCCTCCAAACGCCACTACAAGATCTGCCCCTTGGGATACAGCCTCCTCGGCAATAGTCCGAGCACTCACATCGGCTTTAGTTTCATGCACGGTCAGTCTGTCCCCAAGCACGTTAAACTTAGAGCGGATCTCCTCAACAGGCACAACCCCCTGACCGGATACTGGATTAATTATAAGATGTATTTTTTTAAAACCGCCTAAGACTTCTGCCATATGTAATATTTAATGATACAGAGCGGCGATTAATATGTCTAAAGAATCTAACCTTTAATGTACAGAGTGTAATTAAGATTGAGTGTTATTATCCCATTTGCAATTACCCGTTCTCTTCCAGATAATATCTGTAATGTTTTATGCGGGCCAATTCTTTAAATATATAACGGGATACATATTATGACACTCAAGAGCGTTATGAAAGAATTAGAGAGCTATGGGAACGAACACACAAAAGATATCTATATTCGCCACGGTGCCCGAGAACCTTTATACGGTGTCAAAATCGCTGATCTAAGGAAAATAGTTAAGAAAATTAAGTCTGATCATAAGCTTGCGCTTGAGCTTTATGATACCGGGAACTCTGACGCCATGTACCTTGCAGGGCTCATAGCAGATCCTAGGATCGTGACAAGAAACGAGCTCCGACACTGGGTAAAAAACGCTTACTGCTATATGCTGAGCGAATACACCGTAGCCGGGATTGCCGCGGAATCTCCATACGGTTGGGAGCTATCACTCGAATGGATAAATACGGGGGAGGAAATGGTTGAGTCAGCCGGCTGGGCCACACTTTCCTACTGGGTTTCGCTAAAGCCCGATGTCGAGCTTCACATGGACACGCTCTCAGAATTCATGCAGCTTGTTTCTGAAAACATAGATAGAGCTAAAAACCGTGTTCGTTATACAATGAACGGTTTTATAATATCAGTTGGATCCTACGTAGCACCCCTATCCGATGAAGCAATCAATATCGCGCGCCAAATAGGAAAGGTCAAAGTAAACATGGGCGGCACAGCATGTAAAGTCCCCATGGCGGAAGAATATATAAAGAAAGTCCTTTCCATGAAGAGTCATCGCAAAAAAAGCAAGAAAGTAAGCAGGTGAACACTCGCGGGCATCTAAGTTCTACAAAAACACCTTCCCGGTTGACATAGTACCGCTCTACAAAGTCCGGTTATAATTATATTTTAATACTTAGGATGGAGGTCCCGAAATGAGAATAAATAAAATTGGAATAATAATATTTTGCGCACTAATAACTGGAGCCGGTTTCTTCATAAGCGGATGCAATAAAAAGATCGGAACCGACGTTGATACCATAGAGGATATTAGAAATGTTGGTGCTGCAGAGAATATTAGGAACGATTTCACTCCCATTATTATCTCATTACTCACCGAGCCTCATCCCATATTAGGTTCTGACGGAAAATATCACTTAGTCTATGAGCTTCAACTCACAAACGCCAACTCATTTACATGGCAGATAAACTCTGTTGAAGTGTTAAATGCTGAGGATCACGATCAGGTATTTGCACTCTTTTCAGGAGACACAGTAACACCAAATAATCAGATCATACCCGGCAGAATCCCAAGCGAAACACTAGCAAGAAGCGAAACGTCTGTATTCTTTATAACTTTTTCTGTAGATAGCTCAGACGATATTCCTGAAAAAATCACTCATAGACTTAAAATCACAGTGCCGGGCGATATCCCTGAAGGGTTCTTGAGTTTTTTAAGTCTTCCATCCGATACGTCAGAGTTAGTTCAAATTGAAGGCGAGAGCAAGGTGCCTTCACCAAATGCTGTGGTTATGGGACCGCCGCTTAAAGGCACAAAATGGGTGGCTGCGGACGGATGCTGCACCTCTGAGAGACATGTTCGAGCGGTTATGCCTATCAATGGTAAGTTGGCTATATCCCAGAGGTTTGCAATAGACTGGGAAAAACTAAACGATGAGAACCGTATATACGTAGGCGACCCTCTTGATGTTACAAACTACTTCTGCTATGGAGAGGAGATATTAGCCGTAGGCGAAGGAAGAGTTGTAGTAGCAGTCGACAAATACGATGATCAGATCCCAGGTCAGCTGCCTCCGGGGATACCCCTTGAAGAAGCGGACGGCAACTACGTGGTTATAGACCTGGGCGGAGGAAACTTTGCATTTTACGCCCATATGATAAAAGGAAGCGTCGCTGTAGAAGTTGGGGATTTTGTCACACGTGGTCAGGTGATCGGGCTTGTTGGTAATACAGGTAATACTTCAGCCCCTCATCTCCACTTCCATATGATGTCGGGCCCTTCAACGTTTGGTTCTAACGGAATTCCATATATGATTTATGAATACGATCTACTGGGACGAGCGCCATCAATTGAGGCCTTCGACGAAGCGGAAATCAACGGCACCCCGCTTAAGATTTTGCCTGTCAATACTCCTGGTATCCACAAGGACGATCTCCCACTTGACCTGAGAATACTTAATTTCCCAAAATAGAGTCAAAGCTCATATTAAAATTTATACGGGAGTAAAGTATGTCCGCTACTTACAGTTGCCAGTGCGGTTGCCTTCGGATGTAGAATCTACGGAAAATTCTTGTCCTTGAATAACACCTACCATTTTATAATGAAGGCTTACGGTTGAAGAGGTAGTGCTCGCTTCAGCCTTTCCGGTCATAGCGGGCATCATCTGATTACCTGCGCATTTAACATCGAAACTAAGTTTATTACCGCTTTTCTTTACATTACTCACTGAACAACTTTCGTCGGGAAGAGCCATTTTTGGGTTAAACGAAGTGTCCGCTACACACTGATCTTCAATATCGATCTGTGGATTTGGACTCACATTAGAACGTGTAGTAGTTTTTATATTATAATTCCCCGGCACTACAGGAATCGAATCATCAGCCGCCCAAGAACCTGAGAAAGAAACAAAAACAATTAGTGAAACGATAATCAGTTTATACATCTAGTCTATGACCTCCATTTTCTTTTGAAGTTTTGGAAAACTCATTATGGAACAAAGTATAAGTAAATTCGGAGGTTGAATCAATGCATATTTTATTTATGAAAATAGGTACGAAAAGAAATAAACCGAGGCAGGAACAAGGAGACAACCTGCCTCGGTTTAAATTAGATTAAAGCGAAACTCAACCTTATTTGCTTAAATTTAGTGAGCCCGCACACAAGTTGTGTGAACTTCCAGGCTAAGGCAATTATCGGGCGCGCCACTATTCTCGCGGTATACCCACACTTTCCATCCATTCCAATTTGAAAAGGGATTATTTTCAGCCATATTGCCGCTTATCACAATCTCAGATAGATCAATTGTAGTTCCATCTTCAATTATCTTGTAACCCCCGCCAACAGCAACAAAACCAGGCTGACAACTAGCGCTATACGGTAATGATTGACCGGCGAGAAGATTAATCTCTGCTCTTTGTCCCATATCTGCAAAATTAACGCCATTCGCAGTATAGGTTCTTAGTACTACCGGACCACATCTAAGAGAACAAGGAATGTCGCTAGGCGTACAAACTAGGTCAAGCGGGCTTTCCTGCTCGCCCTTTGCAAACCCTGAATCCACAGCAAATCCCATTAGAACAACCGTAACCGCTAAAAACAAAATACCATTAAATGCTCTTTTCCACTCCATTTTGTGAATCCTCCTTTAATCTGGTTTCGATATCCTCTCTTAATTTCCCGCATGCACCATAAAAAATAACATTCGCCGGATATAGCATATTATCATTATCGTGCTAACACAGATAAATCCGAATAGAAAATACACAGACGGATGTAATCTGCTTCAACGATTCTACAACATCTGCTATCACTGTGTCAACCCACACATTTGTCCACATCTATATTTATCCACATAACCTACTATCATGACTAGATAAAGCAGAAAATTTCCCGCTCATTTTTAATTCTAAGAATATCTGTATATGCAATAATTGCTGTGCTATATCACACTATCTGTTGGTATTTATATAGTTTGAAAGATTTCAACCATTGGAAAATGAATTATTAGTTAAACTCCCGTTCAGCAATACATTCCCCGATCCGCTCGCCTTTGCCACTAGACTCTACAATAAGCTCCCTGCCCTTAAAAGATCATTCAAGTTTTGATAAGGCATTACCTTCAGTGGTGTACTCAGCATGGCCATTAAGAGCTGATTTCTCCCCCTGCCTGATGAATTGTAATTACTTCTATGCCTACCAATACTATGTTTAAAAAAATAAGTCAACAACTCATTTGCAGCTCATGAAATCACTTTTCATATACATTTCAAATTTATGACAAGAAACCCAATCTTATCTAATAAAAGGGCAGAGTGAGTCCCCTTGCGTCATGCATAATGAATCCTTTATTCTTTAAACATGCGCGGGTCAATAATCTTATTACTAACTATGATGATATTTATCGGCTGTCATTCTGGTAATGACGAAGTTACAAATGCAGAAAAAGCCGGGCTGATTTCAGGCACGGAAAATCCTAAAATAAAAAAATGCCAAAACGGTACCGCCTATATATTTAAGGAATACGAAATTAAAGTTGAGCTTTCGCCCGAGCGGCAAGGCATGAATTTATTTCTATACGTGCCCGAAACATCAGACGGCAACCCTTGTGATATCGATAAAAAGAAAGCCTCTCACATAATCGGCACAGGTGAAACAGAAGGAAACAACTTTTTTGCAGGGGTTTATAAAAGCTATCTCTTTATTGACCAGGGCACAGGACCTGACCATAGGACACTATCCGTCTACGATCTGACTCAGAAAAAACTCATTTTGCTTACTGAATACTCCGACCCAAAGCTACAAGACGGTGTACTCACTTACTATAAAACCCTCGTACCCGACCCCGGTGTTATAGAGAACATACCCTGCCCCGATGCGGAAAAATGGAGAGAGCAGGCACACATTGTGCTCTATGAGCAGAAGGAAAACTTCACCCTAAATACGGAGAGAAGACTCCCCATGCGTGAATACCGCTGCCGGTCCGGACAGTAAGTCATAGGCCAAAATAATAAATAAATAAAAAAAAATTGCCAAATGCCTACATTTTGTTGTAATATATGACAAAAAGGAGGATTGATTATGACTAAGAGTGAGTTGATTGCCCAGATTGCCGAGAATGCAGGAATCACTAAGAGTGATGCTGACAAAGCATACGACGCTATAGTAAGTGCGATAATGAGCGGTTTAAAGAAAGACGGCCATGTTCCGATGACCGGTCTTGGCACTTTCAAGGTAACACATAGAGCAGCGCGTATGGGAAGAAATCCTTCAACTGGTCAGGCGATCCATATACCTGCAAAGAATGTTCTCAAGTTCAAAGCCTCTAAAAGCGTTGAATCAGAGATAGCCTAAGCCGGCATATAGTAGCGTTTAACTTAAGGCGTATTATCCATATATAAGCGTAGGATTACTATCGCCAAAAACCTGTCATTTCGAGGGAAAGTGGTGGTTTGTGCTTTAGATCTTTTAAGCAGATTCTAAATAGCCATAATTTCTTCATCGCTTGAGAGACCGTATCTTATCCACTATACCCTTATTGAAACTCATCCTTGCCCTCTAGCATTGAGTCAGTATCCTTTTTCTTATGCAAAAAATTATATTCTCAACTTTATCAATAACCGCCTTGTTCATGCTGACAGCGGTATTATCATATTCTGAAGAAAGTTATACTCAGTATAAAATACGATTAATCCCCGGTACGGACGAGCCGGTTATAAAAAACTGCTCAGATTTCAATACAATATATATTTATGATGACTATGTAATTTATACAAGACCATCGGGGGATTTTGAGGGAAGTAATATTTATGTCTTTAATCCCCTGGCGCAAGACGATAATCCATGTTCAGTAGAACCACAGAGAGCCAACTACACAATCCAAGCCGGGGAGTTCGGGGGAGCAAACACATTCACGGGCGTATACGGGAATTTGCTCTTTATGGACCAGTGGACAGGCCGCGATTTCAAAAGGCTCCTGGCAATCAATCTGGATAACAGAAGTCTTGTCTTTTTCGACACATATACCAGCCCTAAAATAAGGAACGGTGAGCTTATTTACCTTAGAACGCTAAAAGCCAAGAGAAAGTCCGTCACAGACAAGATACCTTGTCCTAACGCTGAGGAATGGAAAGCTCGTGGTAAGCAAGTGCTTTATGTTGAAAAAATGATTGTTGATCTAAGCACCATGAAAAAAGAACCGTCAAGTAAATTCTCATGCACGTATACCGATCCGATCGGCACCGCCGCTCCAAAAAAATACGGCCATTAATCAACTATCTAAGGGTAGACAATTGAAGCCTCCCTACTCCTCCATCACATCGGTTTGTTTGATATGCCTGATCTCCTTCTCGGTAAGATTATAGAACATAGCTAACCGCTTAAGAGTCTCTGTGCTGTACTTTATTGAATATAGATCTTCAATTTCAACACTGTAGCGGAACGCGAGCTTTGATACCTTGCTCTTCTCGGTCTTCTTTGGAAGGTTCGGGACTTTGGGTGCCAGAGGCTCGTTGTTTCTGGTCCTCTCCTCTATATTCTGAAGGAGCCTCATAAGCGCCGCATAATTAGTATTACCAGAACAATCCTTATGCTCCAGAGCGTCCCTCTGTAAGCGCTCTCTGTAAACGATACTCCAAAGACACACAACATAGTTTGCTCACTATTGGTATTACTGGAATTAGAAGTTTCAACTTCCGGAGATAACTCACACACATTTATACCCTTCATACCCAATTTATATTTTTTATTATCACACAGTTTCAAACTGTTAAATTTATTAGCCCCCCTTCTCATTGCCCTGGCCTGCTTCCGGAATCTTATTCACCCCTCCACTGGTTATTTCTTTATCCGACCCGTACGCGGCGGGTTGCTCATGAAACTTTCTTTCACGTTTTTTATTAGGTCCCCTCAAAGGGTTTGGGATTATTTTTGCATCCAAGATCATGTGTTCCTTCCGAATATACAAGCTCATTGCCGCAAATAGGGCAAAGTAGGTGATCGAATTCATCTGCCATTTTGGTCTCCTTTGATTTTTTTGTCCCACAACTATTTTCTCCTACAGGAAACCAGGGCAAATTAATGCCCACTTCTCTTAGTCATTTAATACATACCTTTTATTACTCCATACCTCCTTTAAAACATATTTCTCAACACTTAAACCAAGCCTTCTTCTAATGCTGAGTAAGAAGCACTTTAAATAAAGCTCCCCCTATAGGCGAGTAACATAACTCCCCTGCTTAAGACACTCCGAAGAAACAATCATTATGAATTACCGGGCGATATTTAACCCATGACTTACGGACGACTAACTACGATATTAGTGTCCGTTTGGCTTTTCGGACTTATTGTCCCAGGGCAGATTGATCTCTTTAGCTTTGGAACCGGAAGACCCGGTTGTAGCTTTTTCAAAATTTACCACCGGCACATTGAACTTTCTCCCACCTTCCTTTTTCTGAAAGTGGAGGATAAGGTCTCTGTCGTACTTCTTATTCCGGGCATGGTAAACTTCGTACATATCGTCCTCAAAGAGTAACCCGATTATCCTAAAGGTAATCCCCAATCGCTCATGATAGTAGTTTGCTTTCATTTCTTCCTCTTAACTCCCGGACCGTTCGTTGTATTAAAGTTGCTCCGGACAGTGTTAATCTCTCGCTTACCAATCGAGAACTTCTAATAAAATCAGGCACTTAAACATTAAACCTTTGATGATTTAAACCCTGCAAGCAAAAGTTTATAGTACCGCTATTTTCTATTATACCTTATTATTACTCAAAAAGCCCGTATTTTTTCTGCACATTACATATGCAGCAATAATAGTTTCTTAAAACTTCTTTATTTTGCTCTTTTCAGTATCTCCTAATCTCTATATATCCACATAGGTATTGTGCGCCCGTTTTAGACGTATCACAGCAATACTGTTCTCTGGATTAACCGTCTATTGAGGGTGCTCAGCAAGAAACCCCCCTCAAGCACTATCATCACATCATCAAGTGTAAAACTCTTAGCTTCCTCCCTTAGAGACTCTTTGTAGTCTGCATACTCCATACTATAATCAATCAGTCTTTTGTCTATCATCGGTCATATCCACTCCTTCATAGTTCATATTTGATTCTGTCTAAGCCCTATCACCTAACTACAGACTCAATACGCTTTAACACCAGTGCTTGTTATGCGTGCTGAAAATAGCCTTTCTCTTTATTGCGCTTCTGAATTTCAAGCAAAAGTGCATCAGCGCCGAAATGATTTTGAGCATTCTCCTTTCTGTATCGCCTTATACGCTCTCTTAACATTTCAAGTTTCTCATGAGAGGGAGGCACATAATCCGGGGGCTCAAGCACAGGGTTGGAATAGAGGGGCTTCTCATAAAACTTTTCATAACTCCTTTTCATGCGCCGCCAGTCATAAGCAGCTTCGCGCCTACGGTCTACACAACAGTACTCATCGTTCCCCTCGATTCCGAAACAAGCCTTAAAATACTCATACATGACTGAGAAGCCTTCCTCAGAATCCCCGAATTCCTGACGCCAGTAATTAAAACTCTGTCTATAAAACATTGAGTTCTTAGCACATACTCTAGATATAAATTTTTCTGAATACTTACACTGGCTGAGATACACCTTGCACCTGTCCCAGAAAGTATCAAATGCATTAGTCAGATAAAGCCTTTCCTGCGCCCGTTTCAAAATATAGTAGATGTACTTAAATCCCTCCAAGAACCGCTCGAGTGTCCTTTGTCCCTTATCCGCCGGGAAAAACTCCCTTTCGCCTGGCCCGGACATACTCAGCGTAAGGGTCGATCTCCTCATATAGAGCAAATAATCCCTTGAGTGTCCCTTCAGGGTTTTTAGTGCTTTCCGCACTTTCGAGATACTTGAGAGCCTCTTCCAATAGCCTTTTGCACCTTGCCCGTCTCCTGGGATTTATCTCCAGATATCCCGCTTCGTAAGCTCTCCTGAAAGCCTCCCCGTACATCTCTCTGCTCAATTCCTCTGAGCTCATCATATATTCTCTCAATCTGTTCTGAGGCATTTTCTTCCTCCTTATCTTTTCTTGTAAATGAAAGTCCCACATCGTATTCGTTACCCTGTTTATCCAAATCTTCACCGCCTTCGCCGTAAACTTTTTCAATAGTCCTCAATTGATAATCAACAGCTTGGGCCTGATTTGCCAACATACAAATTTCAGGAGGCTTATGCAGCCATCCGAATACACCTCCTCTTAGCTGTGAGTCCAGCATAAACCGTGCTCCCTCAGTAGCTCTCATGTAAAGAGCTTCGTCTAAAAGGCCGGGATTAAGTTGCTGAAGCCTACTGAAGTAAGTCTCTGCCGACTTGAACTCCCTTCCCCCTGTAAGCACAGGTTGCCCGGACGCCTCCTCATACATCTCTGAGAACACTTCGTTGTACCATCTGGTAGAGCAAAACTCGTCCTTCCATTTTTTATCTTTAATTTTGTCCAGCCCTTGTTGAGCCCGCGGTTCATAATGCACCTTTGGTTCATGAGCGCTTTTTATATTTGCATGATATCCATTTCCTAGCTCTGCCTTCGCATCCATGGAATAATCCATCACCAAAGATTCTAATTTTCCTTACAAGAGGCTCCGGGCTAAAGACCACACCTTTTATTCTGCCGCTTTTATGGACCCTGACCTCGCGTCTGAGCAACCCCTTCTTTTCAAGTGTGCTGAGTCTCCTTTGAATTGTTTTTTCCGTCACGCCGTTTAACTCCGCCAGGTGTCGGTATGGGTTCTCTGTTCCGCTGTCTTTAAAGTGGTCTAGATAATCCAGCAATACGGCATATTCTTCGTTGTTTAGACCGAGATGCCGCCTCTTTAATCTGAGCTCCCTCGGCACAATCAGATATCCTTTTTCAGTTAGTAGATCACCCCAGACTTTTTTACTCATTTTCCAGCACCGACTCCCAACGCACTCTCTGTGCTCCAGATTGAATTCTTCACATTGATGTTGCATGATTTTTTTAAAGAACCTCCCTACTCCCGCCAGCGTTTGAGCGCTCTTATGAATTCACGCTCAAGCAATATTGCGTCCCTCATTAGGTCTTCCGGACCAAGCGCCCTTCCGCTATAGTTCTCGGAAATAACCTTAAGGAGGTCCATCAACCTCTGCTCCCGGTCATCCTCCCATGTGGACTCGTTCCTACGCTGGCCGTGGTTAAGCGGGAGCCCATTCTTGATAGGTTCCTCACGTCCAAGCACATTTATGGACTGTATCCATGTGCCTGAGCCCTTTTTTGCATACCTGTACTCAACAAAGTCACCAACTATCGGTACCTCAAAAGGCTCTTTTCTGTATTCCGGTTTTGAAAAAGAGAGCCAGTTCTCTCTCCCCTCGATCTTAATCCCGGTCTCACTCACCCTGGAGACCCTGCCGCGCCCATCATCGCGTTTAATACCATTTTGCTGCATTGTAGTGCCCCCTACTGATATCAGATTTTATGCCACTCGGCGAGTTCCGTCTTTCATCTTTACAAATGGCCACGGAGCCCGTCCGTTTTAAGTGGCTGCGGACTCTGTCCGCCGCGTGTCCCATCTTCCGTTTACAGTAGCAGGCGGGGCCTGCAAAGCAGGTAGAACCTGCCGTCAAACTATTTCTTCCAACCTCTTAACTAACTACTAAACTTTAGACAAGCTCCATCCACTCTCTGTAAACCCAGTTAGAAATTTCGTGTCCACCGCGTAGGTGTGCTCACTGTGTAGGTGTGCGCCCCGAGCGCCTTTTGTGGCTGGGCAGCAGCATTAAGAAAAGCGCCCGGGGCTGTCTCTGTAGGAGTGCTGTCCCGGTCTTCCCCCTTTTTAAGAAGGATGGAGGATTGCGGGAAAACCGGGACGGATGGATATGCTAAATTAAGGCTCATCTCTTTGTGAACTCCATATATTTATTATTCCAATCAGATTTCGGCGTAGGCTCATTAAGCTCTCTAAGCACTTCTTCGTAAACGCGCTTATAGTCTTCAATCTCCATTCGGACTTCCCTGCAATCAAAGCTCTCATCGGCCTCTCTGCAAGTTGTAACCGTCACATCATCAAAGCTCCCCTTTTCATATGCTCTGCCGAAATGCCAGGACATATAAAAGAATCCGAAAACCAAAATCATGTAACTCGTGTAGCGAAAAATTGATGACATCATAATTTCCGACCTCCTGGGACACTGTGTGTCCTTGACACTATCTGTCTTATTTAATTTTCTCCTTTACTTCTCTTTCCGATCAAACCTTCACTAGCTCCGTCCAGACCCCTCCCGGTCTCAAGCACTTTCCAGTAACCCCTCCGTTTGAGACCTGAGAGCACCTTGGGATGAATTTCTTTCATTCTTAAAGTCTCAATAAGCTCAACAGGGTTGAGCCCGTCCTCAGCAAGATAGTCCGAGAAGGTATGTCCCCGTTTCCTCAACTCCTTCTCGAAATGGAGCAAATTTAAATAACCATACTTTCTAAGCGCCTCCTCTACCGGCCTGCTTTTTGCCCCGTCTACATAAATCACCATCTTAGTCGAAGCCGGGCTTACCCCGTGTGAATTCGCAAACTTGTTTATACTCCCCCACTCCCCTATTATCTGCTGCGTCGTGATATGCTCTATCCTTCCCATGTATTCACTAACTCCTCTGTTTATTTCATTGGTCACGGCATCCAATTTCTCACTTGCTCGAAATTGTTGTTCAATTCGTCCCATTAAACCATCTCTCCCGTTTAAACCAGTTTTTGATACATTGTGTCCAATCATTGTTCTGTGATCGTTTATCATCATTTTGTGTGTCTCTTACTTGCAATTTCCAAATTTGTGTATTAATATTGTCATAGTCTTATTGTTTATGTATATTATATTCACAGAACTGGGAATTTGTCAATAAGCAAATTTACAATTTTGTGAAATAGGGGGTTATCGTGGATCACAATAACGAGATTGGAAAGAGGTTAAAGCTTGTAAGAGAGGCACTAGACCTCACTCAAGAAGAATTTGGGAAAGAGATTGGGAAATCATTAAATACGGTAAATAGCTGGGAGGCGGGCAAGACTCGCCCGCCCGATCACTTCATGAAAGTGATAGAGAAGATATATAATATCAGCTCCAAATGGCTCCGCCGGGGGCAAGGGGATATGTTTTTGCCCGACATTTCAGGCGTTATGGGCGGGGGACGACATGCTCGAGATTAATATATGGGAGCTTGCGGGAGCCGGTAATCCTCTCGTGTCTGTGGATGCCGAGCCAATAGAAAGGGTCACCCTCCCCTCTAAGATGGTGCGCAACTATACAAATGGTTTTAAGGTCGAGGGAGACTCTATGTATCCCACCATTGTAAACGGCGCTTATGTAGGATTTGATCCGAACGATAAAAAGGTGGTGAGCAACGGCATCTACTGCCTTCACCTTCCCTACGAAGGCTACGTCGTAAAACGCCTTGAGATCAAACCGAACGAAGTCATTATTAGAAGCGACAATAAAATGGTGGATGACTACTCCATACCGCTTGATGAAATGAGCCAGAACCTTATCGTCGGCCGCGTCCGCTGGATCTTCCAGAATGTGTGATCTAAATAATTCAAAAAGCCTCTAGCGTAAACGCATTGATTGTTTATAAATTTGGTTTGATAGAGCATTCGACGTATACCCTCATTCATAAGAACAATGATTTAATGCGCTTTAAATTTTCACAACTCACTCAAAACTTCATTTCCCATTTCATATTAATGCTGTAAACTAAAACCCCAATGAGCGCACAAGTATGGTTCTACGAAAAAGACAAGAAGCCATCGGGTCCTGTATCCGAAGAAGAGCTATGGGATCTATTAAATACAGGCGAGATAACAAAAGACTCTCTTGTCTGGAAAGAGCCTATGGAAAAGTGGCTCCCCTTTTCACAAGTGCAGGAGTTGAGAATCCCGCCCAGACCCAAACCCCCGCCCATGCCCGTACCCGAGGAAGTACCAGTATCAGAGGACCCTTCATTCAAGGCTCCGCCCAGAACCTGAAAAAGAGGAAAAAGAAGAGACCTACGAGCATGTAGAGAAAGTAGTTTTTAAGACTCCGGAGTATCAAGACGGCGAGACCACTACAATTGACGCTGAGTATGAAGAAGTAGACCAGGTACGCCCGTGGGTAAGGTTCCTCGCAAGGATGACTGACTACTACATATTTTCTATGCTGGTTTCGTTACTAATAAGCCTTCTTTTCCCGGACTTTATGGAGCAAATGTCTGAAATGCTAGCTCAGCAAGTATCTGTTCAAGATTCTGAAGCTGCTGGACTGCAAAGTATATTGTTTGTGGTAATAGTTAGGATTGTAGTCACTTTTATTTGGGTATTTATCGAAGCCTACACAATAAGTAAATACGGCACCACTTTCGGCAAAAACTTGCTCGGCACCAGAGTGCTCGATAAAGACGGTGAGCTTCTACCCTACGACCGTTCGCTTAAGCGCAGCTACGGTGTCTGGCTTAAGGGCATGGGTGCAGGATTCATACTAATCTCCTGGGTCACAATGCTGTTCGGATATCAGATGCTCAAAAGGGACGGGGTTAACTCATGGGATAAAGATGCGGACTCAAAGATAGTACATTCATATTTCAGTACCAGAAGGCTCTTCATTATATTAGGTTTCATCTTCGTTATTGAGATTTTTGCACTCAGATCTGTAATTTAAACCTGTCAATTACAAGATACAAATGCTCACTTCCGCTGCGAGATATCACAACGTTCGTGATATATCACAGCAAAATGCCTCACATTCTATTAATTCTCTACCTTTCAATAGAATAATATCACAATATTTTTCAATAATAGCAGACAATTAGACAAATTGTTATCTGAATGTTCAATAACTGGCACAACAATTGCACTCTATATATAAAAGCCCAAGATGGTTTTATTCATTTTTTTTTAAAAGTTTCTTGTGGAAGGGAACTGCTAAGATTAAGGTCTCCGGGATATGCGGCCAAGGATATACCGGAGACTCTTTTTTTTTATATTCCGTGCATCAAACTTCCGATCACCCATCATAATAAAGAACTAACTTAAGATTCACATTGAACTCTGAATGAGCCTGTGATAAGTTACGAATTAGAGCCATGCAAAAAACCACAGTCGGTATATTGATATATAACAACGTCGAAGTTCTCGATTTTACTGGCCCCTATGAGGTATTCAGCGTAACCAGGCTCAAGAACAAACCTGAGTTTACAGACCCTCTCCCCGTTTAAGATACTATTGATATCCGAATACCCCCGCCCGGTTACCGCAATGGGCGGAATGAAGACAATCCCCGATCACACTTTTGAGGACTGTCCCCAAGCTCGACATACTAATAGTCCCCTGGAGGCCTGGGAGAGCGCACTGAGCACGAAAACCACGTCATACTCCATTTCTTACGCTCAAGGGCCAGGAAAGTAAAAACTCTAGCCTCAGTCTGTACCGGAGCGTTTTTCCTTGGAAAAGCAGGGTTACTTAACGGCAGGAAGGCGACGACCCATTTCCTATCTCTCGGACGAATGAGGGACTTATTCCCAGGAGTAGATGTAATAGAAGATGAGCATGTTGTAGAGGACGGAGAGATATTCACCTCCGCAGGGATTTCGGCAGGGATAGACATGGCGCTTCGGGTAGTAGCGGAACACTTCGGAGAGGACACCGCCCGCTTAACCGCCCGTGAGATGGAATACCCCTACCCCGAGAACAACAAAAGAAAAGTTAGTATTAAATAATGTAGGTTATAGAGGGAATACACGTAACCGCACTGGATTTTTTATCTTGCATATCATTTCATTCCTCAACATAATATATCCCTAGGTATATTAGAGAAACGAAAAATTCCGGAGGCCCTACCAAGTATGAAAGAACTTACCTTAATTTTGCTGACCTTATTAATATTCTCAGCCTGCTCATTATGGGATAAACCCGATGTCAGAAAAGCAAAATGGGGTATGACTAAAGAGCAGGTAAAGAAAGTTGAAAATGCCGAACTCGTAAAAGAAGGTGATGAAATACTCACATATAGAATCGGGGGCAAAGCCAGTCCTATGAAAGTTGAATTAGCTGATGTAGTTGAAATTGATGAGGAAGAGGAAGTAACACCGCCTGAGGTTGAAAGTATCGGTTACGAGTACGACCTGCTATATGTATTTGGCGAGAGGGGATTAGGAATGGTCGTAATACACTTACGAGAACCACTAGATGATCCGGGCCATTACCTTGAACTATTTAAACAAAGGACAAATTTACTAACGAAACAGGTAGGCGAGCCCGCAAAAGGCGTTGCTTCATATAAGGATCATCAGGTAAAGACCAACCCTTACGAAGACCCGGCTGCAATATGTAAAGGC